>Ga0134124_10000020_pt1 | contig 272374 bp, 183 predicted proteins | sample KB304_FD_96880 | JGI IMG/M metagenome (GOLD analysis project Ga0134124, IMG submission 96880) | Terrestrial soil microbial communities without Nitrogen fertilizer from Kellogg Biological Station, Michigan, USA - KB3-0-4 | ecosystem: Environmental > Terrestrial > Soil > Unclassified ...
CGGCAGCTCGGAGATCCGCAGGGCCGTGCCTTTTTCAACCAGCCCGGACACCAGATCAATAAACGAGCGCCCGAGCCGCGCCACGGTGGCGGGATCGAACAGATCGGTCGCGTACTCCAGGAGCGCGGTCAATCCGCCGTCCTCGTCGGACAGGAAAAGTGAGAGATCGAATTTGGCTGTTCCGGTGCAGACGCGCAGCAGCTCGCAGCCGAGCCCCGGCGCCAGCTCGCTCCCCCACAGCGGATCGAGCGAGAACATCACCTGGAAGAGCGGACCGCGCGACGGATCGCGCTCCGGATGCAGCTCCTCGACCAGGCGCTCGAACGGCAGATCCTGGTGGGCGTAGGCCGAGAGCGCCGTTTCGCGCAACTGGTCGAGCAGCGATCGGAACGGCGGATCGCCCGTGAGATCGGCGCGCAGGGCCAGGGTGTTGACGAAGAAACCAATCAGGTTTTCGATCCCCGCCTCGGTGCGGTTGGCGACCGGCGAGCCGAGCACGAGATCCTTCTGGCCGGTGAAGCGGCTGAGGAGCGCCGAGAAAGCCGCGAACGCGGTCATGAACAGCGTCGCGCTCTCGCTCCGGGCGAGCCCGCGGAGGCCGGCGGCGAGCGCGGCCGGCACGGCGAGCGGCAGGGTGGCGCCGCGGAAGCTCTGCAACGGCGGGCGCGGGCGGTCGGCCGGCAGCTCCAGCACCGGCGGCGCTCCGGCGAGCCGTTCGCGCCAATAGGCGAGCTGCGCCGCGAGCGCGTCGCCGGACAGCCAGCGCCGCTGCCAGACCGCGAAGTCGCCGTACTGGAACGCCGGCTCGGCGAAGCTCGATCCGGAGTAGAAGGCGCTCAGCTCGCGCCGCAGCACCTCGACCGACCAGCCGTCGAAGGCGATGTGGTGGAACGCCAGGAGCAGGTGATGCTCCCGCTCGCCGAGCCGCAGGAGGAGAGCGCGCGCGACCGGTCCCTGGACGAGATCGAACGGACGCCGTGCCTCGCGCACGCTCTGCCGGCCCGCTTCGGCACGGGCCATTTCTGAAGATAGACCGACGAGATCGACCCGCGGCAGAACGGCGGGACAGAAAGGTGAAATGATCTGGCGCGCCTCTCCGTCCGGCCCTTCGGCGAAGGTGGTACGCAGCGCCTCGTGCCGCCGGAAGACCTCGTTCAAGCCGCGCTCCAGGGCCGCCGGATCGAGCGGTCCGGTGAGACGCAGGGCCACCGTGAGGTTGTAGACCGCCGAGCCCGGCTCCAGGCGGTCGAGGAACCACAGGCGCTGCTGGGCGAACGAGAGCGGCAGGGGCTGCGCTCGATCGACCCGGGAGATCCCCGGACGCCGCGAGCCGCCCTCCGCCACCGCTCGCAGCTCCTCTTCGATCCGCCGTGCCAGCGCCGCCAGCGTGCGGGCCTCGAATGCCGCGCGCACCGGCAGCTCCACCCCGAACGCGGCGCGCACCCGGGCCAGTACCTGCCCGATCAGCAGCGAGTGGCCGCCGAGGTCGAAGAAGTCGGCCGAGGAGGAGATCTCGGTCCGCCCCAGGAGCTCGCCCCAGATCCCGGCCAGCAGCTCCTCGGCCGGAGTGCGCAGGGCCACGGTGCCAGCACCGCCTGTCGTGGCCTCCTCCTCCGGGGACGGCGGCGGCAGCGCGCGGCGGTCGATCTTGCCGCTGGGCGCGAGCGGCATGGCGGCGAGGACGGTGAACGACGAGGGGACCATGTGCTCCGGCAGGCGCTCGCGCAGGAAGGCGCGGAGGTCGCGGACGGAGAGGTCCGACGGTCCCGCCGCCACCACATAGGCCGCGAGCCGCAGATCCCGCGGCGCGGCCTCATAGGCCACCACCGCCACCTCGCGCACCGCCGGATGCTCGGCGATCTGCACTTCGATCTCCCCCGGCTCGACGCGGAAGCCGCGCACCTTGACCTGCTGATCGGCGCGGCCGAGGAATTCGAGCTGGCCGTCGGGCCGGAAGCGGGAGAGGTCGCCGGTGCGGTAGAGCCGCGCTCCCGGCTCGCCGGCGAACGGATCGGGCACGAAGGCGGAGGCGGTCAGGTCCGGCCGGCCGAGGTAGCCGCGGGCCAGGCCGCGCCCGCCGAGAAACAGCTCGCCGGTCACGCCCTGCGGCTGCAGCTCGAAACGGCGGCCGAGCACCAACAGATGGTTGTCCGCGATCGGCCGTCCGATCGGCGTCTGGCCGTCCTCGCCGAGGAGCGCCATGGTGGCGCAGATGCTCGCCTCGGTCGGTCCATAGGCGTTCCACAGCCGCCGCCCGGGCGCCCAGCGCGCCACCAGATCGGGCGACGAGGCTTCGCCTCCGACCACCAGGTTGCCGAGACCGGACAGCTCGCGGCTCGCGCCGTCCGGCATCGCCGCCAGGGCGGAGGGCGGCAGGAAGACGCTGGTGATGCCGCGGTCGCGGAGCGTCGCGAGGAGCGGCGCGCCGGGGAGCAGCTCCTCGCGCCGGGCGAGGATCAGCGTGGCGCCGCTGATCAGCGTGCTCCAGGTCTCCCAGACCGAGGCGTCGAAGCTCGGCGAGGCGGTCTGGAGCACCCGGCTCCCTGGCTCCAGACGCGAGCGCACGGCGAGCCCCTCGACCGCCCACAGGAAGCCGCAGTGCGGAATGAGGACGCCCTTCGGCCGGCCGGTCGAGCCCGAGGTGTAGATCACATAGGCGAGGTCGTCCGGACCGATGGAATCAATCTCTTCGAGGCGGGTGTCCGGGCTGTCCGGTATCTCGCCGTCGAGCACGACGACCTCGGCGCCGCCGGTGGGCAGCGTTGTGGCGAGCGCGCGGCGGGCGAGGAGCACCGGCACGCGGGCGTCGTCGAGGATCAGCGCCAGCCGCTCGGGCGGAAAGGCCGGATCGAGCGGCAGGAACGCGCCGCCGGCCAGCTGCACCGCGAGCATGCCGACCAGCGTCTCCGGTGTGCGCTCGGCGTAGACGCCGACCCGCACGTCGCGGCCGACGCCCCCATCATCGAGGAGACCGCGAAGGTGCCGGGCGAGCCGCGCGGCGCGGGCGGCGAGATCGCCGTAGGTGAGCGGCGCTGCCGTCGGATCAGCAGGCAGGACAGCGATCGCCGTGGGGGTCGCCGCGGCGTGCGCCACGATCCGCGCCGGAACGGAGCTGGTCCAGACGGGACCTTCCGGAGCCTGTCCCCATTCCACGAGCAGCGTCTGCTGCTCGGCCGCGCTGAGCAGGACGATCTCCGACAGGCGCGCTTCCGGCCGCGCCAGGACTCCGGCCAGCAGCGTCTCCCAGCCGCGCGCCAGCCGTCCCAGGGTCGCCGGCTCGAAGAGGTCGGCGCTGCCGACCAGGCGTCCGGCGAGGCCGTCCGGCCGCTCTTCGAGGTCGAGCAGGAAGTCGAACTGCGCCGCGCCGGTGTCCTCTTCCCGCCAGCGGATGGAGAGACCGGGCACCAGCTCGCGCGGGCCGAAATTGGCATGGAAGGCGAGGAGGGCCTGGAGGGCCGGCGGCCGCAGCTCTTCGACCAGGTGCTCCAGCGGCAGGTCCTGGTGGGCATAGAGACCGAGCGCTTCGGCGCGTACCGCGTCGAGCAGCGCGAAGAACGCGAGGTCGCCGGGCCGCGCGATGCGGAGCGGCAGGGTGTTGACGAAAAAGCCGATCAGCTCTTCGAGCTCCGGCTGGTCGCGATGCGCGAAGACCGAGCCGACGACGACGTCGTCCTGCCCGGTCACCCGGCGGAGGAACGCCACCCAGGAGGCGAAGAGGACCATGAAGGTCGTGGCGCCGCCGCGGCGCGCCAGCTCCCGCACCTGCCGGTCGAGCGCGGCGGGCAGCGCGAGATCCTCGCTGACGCCGCGCCAGGTGCGCTGCGCCGGACGGCGGTCGACCGGCAGGTCGAGCGCCGCCGGCGCGCCGGCGAGCTGCTCGCGGAAGTAGGCGAGATGCGGCGCCAGGGCTTCCGGCGTCAGCCAGCGGCGCTGCCAGGCGGCGACGGCCGCCGGCTGCACCGCGAGCGGCGGCAGGGGCGACGGCGCTCCGGCGAGGAAGGCCGGGTAGAGAGCCGCCAGCTCGCGCTCCAGCACCGGCATCGACTCGCCGTCGAAGACGGAGTGATGGAAGGTGATGAGCAGGCGGTGCGCGATAGTCGCCGGGGTGCCGGTCCGCAGGAGCGCGGCGCGCCAGAGCGGCTCCCGCGTCCCGGGTGCGAAGTCGAAGGGGCGGCGCGCCTCGGCCCGGGTCAGGCGGTCCCGCTCCTCGCCGCGCCGGGCCGGCGGCAGGCCGCCGAGGTCGGCCAGCGGCAGGCGGAAGGCGTTGGATGGAGAGAACGGGCTGATGATCTGCACCGGCTCGCCGTTCCCATCCGTATCCAGGGTGGTGCGCAGCGCCTCCTGGCGGGCGGCGATCTCCCCGAAGCTCCGCGCCAGGACGGCCGGATCGAGCGGGCCGGCGAGGTCGAGGGTCAGCGGAATGTTGTGCGCCGGCGAGCCGGGATTCAGGCGGTCCAGGAACCAGAGCCGGCGCTGGGCGGAGGAGAGCGGCTCGCCGCGCTGCTCCATCGCCGGAGCTGACGCCGGGATCGGCGGCAGGGGCTCGCGGGCCAGCCGGCCGGCGGCGAGAGACTGCTCGACGCGGGCCGCGAAGCCGGCCAGGTCGGGCGCTTCGAGCAGCGCGGAGACCGGGATCTCAGCGCCGAAGACGGCGCGCACCCGGGAGAGCACCCGGATGGCCTGGAGGGAGTGGCCGCCCAGATCCAGGAAGCTCTCGCCGGGTTCCACCTGCCGGAGCTTCAGCGCCTCGGCCCAGATCCCGCGGACCAGCTCCTGGACCGGGTTGCGTGCGCCAGAGGGTCCGGACGGCTCGATCCCGGGCCGGACCGCTCCACCGCTGTCCGCCGCGAAGTCCGGCGCCGGCAGGGCCGCGCGGTCCAGCTTGCCGCGCTCCGTCCGCGGCACGGCCGGAATGGCGATGAACGCGGACGGGATCATCGCCTCCGCGAGACGGCCGCGGAGGAAACGGCGCAGCTCCCCCTCCGTGGGCAGGGTGGCCCCCTCCTCCGGCACGAGATAGGCGACCAGCCGCTTCTCCCCGGCCGCGTCCTCCCGCGCCAGGACCGCCGCCTCGCGCACCGCCGGATGGCCGGCGAGCGCCGCCTCCACCTCCGTGGGCTCGACGCGAAAGCCGCGGATCTTGAGCAGGTGGTCGATGCGCCCGAGGTACTCCAGTTGGCCGTCGGGCCGCCAGCGGCCGAGGTCGCCGGTGCGGTACATCCTGGCGCCCGGATGCATCGGATCGGGCACGAACTTCTCCGCCGTCAGATCGGGCCGGCCGAAATAGCCGCGCGCCACGCACTCGCCGCCGATGCACAGCTCCCCCGGCGCCCCGACCGGCTGCGGCTGGAAGGCCGCGTCGACGACGGTCATGCGCACGTTGTCCGCGGGACGCCCGATGGGGAGCGAGCCCTGGCTGGCGATCTCTTCCCAGGAGGCCATGTGGAGGGAGACCGTGTCCGAGCACTCCGACGGGCCATAGGCATTCCCGATGGCGCAATGGCAGCGGCCGCTCGCGATCCACGGACGCAGGCGCGACCAGACCGTCGCCTCGCCCCCGAGCTGGATCATCTCCAGACTCTCCACGCTCGCGAAGCCGTCCTCCGCGGCGATCTCCAGCACTGGGAAGAGGACGCTCGCGACACCGTTGACGACGGTCGGCTTTTCGTCTCGGACCGCGGCCCACAGCTCGGCGGGATCGTAGGGGCCGGGGTTTGCCAGCACCACGCGGCCGCCCGCCAGGAGCGGCGTGAACGCGTTCTTGAAGAAGACGTCGAAGCTGAAGTCGGCGATGATCAGCACGCCGGTCGACTCCGTCATCCCGGCGGACTCGCGGAACCACAGACAGGTGTTGAGCATGCCGGCGGCGCGCTCGACGGTGGCCTTGGGTCGTCCCGTCGAGCCCGAGGTGTAGAAGAGCGCAATGGTGCTCTCCGGATCGACCGCGACCCCCGGGTTCGCCGCGGATTCGCCGGCGACCGCGTCTTCTCCGGCATCGAGGCACAGCGTGCGCAGCCCCGGCCGGCCCAGCTCGCCGGCCAGGCTCTCCTGGGTGAGCAGGACATCGGCGCCGCACTCGTCGAGCATGAACGCGCGGCGCTCCGGCGGAGTGCGCGGGTCGATCGGCAGGTAGGCCCCCCCCGCCTTGAGCACGCCGAGCAGCGCCGCCATCATCGCGAAGGAACGCTCCACGCAGATCGCGACTGGCGTCTCGGGACCGACGCCCTGCCGCCGCAGCCAGTGGGCGAGGCGGTTGGCCCAGCGGTTCAGCGCCGAGTACGAGAGCGAGCGCCCGGCGAAGACCACGGCGGCGGCGCCGGGGGTGCGTTCGACCTGCTCCTCGAACAGCTCCGCGGCGCTCCGGCCCGGCCGCGCCACCTCGGGCCCCGCCCACTCGACGATGATCTGGTGCCGCTCGGCCGCGGTGAGGACCGCCAGCTCCGACAACGGCCGGCCGGGCTCGGCCGCCACGCGCTCGAGCAGCGCGGCGAAATGCCCGGCCAGGCGCTGGACCGCCATCGATGCGAAAAGATCCGCCCGGTAGCGGAGCGCTCCCGCGACCTCCTCCCCCTCTTCGATGAGCGCCAGCTCGAGGTCGAACGGCGAGGCTTCGGAATCCGCCTCCAGGGCCGCGGACGGCAGGCTGCGCAGCGAAAAGGCGGTCTCGGCCAGCGGTGCGCGGCTCCCGTCGCGGACCGGGGCCAGCTCCTGGACGAGCCTTTCGAAGGGGACGTCCTGATGCGCGCAGGCTCTGTGCACCCACTCGCGCACCCGCGCCAGCAGCTCGCGGAAGCTCGGGTCGCCGGACAGGTCGGCCGGGATCACCAGGGTCGCTGGCGTCACCAGGGCATTGGCGGCTGACCCGATCAGCCCGGTGCGCAGCGTCTCCCGGCGCGCCAGCCGCGCGAGCAGCGCCTGGAAGGCGGCGAGCAGGGTGGTGGAGAGGTCGGTCCCGGCGGCGCGGCCGAGCGCGCGCAGCCGCGCCACCTGGCCGGCGGCGAGCCGCAGCGGCACGCTGCCGGCGCGCCGGGCCTCCCCCGGGAGAGCCCGGTCGAGCGGCAGCTCCAGCGGCTCGGACGACGGCGCGAGCGCCTCCCGCCACCAGCGCACCTGCGCCTCCAGGGTCTCCGCCGGCTCGGGGGCCGGCAGGGCGCCGCGGTCGAGCTTGCCGTTCGGCGTCAGCGGCAGTCGCGGCAGCAGCACGCAGGCGCCGGGCACCAGATGGGCCGGCAGGCGAAGCGCCACCCGCGCCAGCAGGTCCTCCGGCTCGACCGCGGCATCTGCGGCATCTGCGGCATTCGCGGCAGGCACGACGTAGGCGACCAGAGACCGGTCGCCGGCCCGTCCAACGGCGAGGACGGCGGCATCGCGCACTTCCGGGAGGCGGCGGAATTCCGCTTCCACCTCCCCGGGCTCGATGCGGAAGCCGCGGATCTTGATCTGGCCGTCCAACCGTCCGAGGTGTTCGATCGCGCCGTCCGGCCGCTGCCGGACCAGGTCGCCGGAGCGGTACAGGCGCTCCCCCGCCGCCCAGGGGTGCGGAACGAATTTTTCCGCCGTCAGCTCCGGCCGGTGCAGGTAGCCGCGGGCGAGGCCGTCGCCGCCGATGCACAGTTCCCCCGGCGTTCCCGCCGGAACGGCGGCGAGCTCGCGGTCCAGCACATAGAGCGTGGTGTTGGCGAGCGGCCTGCCGATTGGTACCGTGACCGCCTCCGGCGGCACCTCCCGGATGTGGTGCCAGGCGGCGAACGTCGTGCTCTCGGTCGGACCGTAGCCGTTGAGCAGCCGCCCGGGAGGCCGGTCCGCCAGCACCGCCCGTGCCGCCGTGGGGTCCACGGCCTCGCCGCCGACCAGCAGCTCGCTCATCGTGGCGAACGCGCCGGGGACCTCGCGCGACATCTCGGTGAACAGCGCCGAGGTCAGGAACATGGAGGTGATCCCCCGCTCCCGGATCCAGGCGGCGAATCCGGCGGGAGAGAGCACCACCTCGCGCGGGGTCACCACCAGGGTGCCGCCGTTGAGCAGGGCGCCCCAGATTTCGTAGGTCGCCGCGTCGAAGCTGACGTTGGAAACGTGCCCGATGCGGTCCGCGGGACCCAGGCGGACATAGCCCGCCTCCCGCACCAGCCGCACGATCGCCCGTTGCGGCACCGCGACTCCCTTGGGCTGGCCGGTCGAGCCCGAGGTGTACATGACGTAGGCGAGGCCGTCGGCCAGGCTGTCCGCGGGGAAGAATTCCTCCTCGCCCTTCCTGATGTCCTCTTCTTCCGCAATCGCGTCGAGCAGCTCGACACGCCCGGCCAGGCGCCGGAGGGGATGCGCCGACGCCGCCCCGTGAACCACGGCGATCTTCGCGCCCGTGTCCGCCAGCATGAAATCGAGGCGCTCGTCCGGATAGCCGGGATCGAGAGGCACGTAGACACCGCCGGCCTTGAGGATCGCCAGCGTCGCCACGATCAGCTCGGCCGAGCGCTCCATGCAGAGGGCCACTGGAGTCTCCAGCCCCACTCCCCGCGCGCGCAGCCGGCGGGCCAGCCGGCCGGCCGCCGCGTCCAGCCGGCGGTAGCTCCAGACCTCGCCCGATTCGATCACCGCCGGAGCGTCCGGCCGGTCGCGCGCCACCTCGGCGAAGAGCACTGTCAGACCGGCCTCCCGCGGGTAGACGGCAGCCGTGTCGTTCCATTCCACGAGGATCTGCTGGCGCTCTCCGGGGAGGAGCGCCGGCAGCTCTCCGATGGGCTTGACATCGGTCGGATTCATTGTTCGCGGGTCAGTATAAGGAATCTGTCGCATCACGTCGAAACCGGCGGTCTAAAGAGAGCTCGAGCGCACTTGATCTGAGCGGTCAAAATCTGAATAATCCACAGGTGCAAACTTTATTGCAGCACTTCTTTTTCGGGCCCAGAAGAGATGAGCATGCGAAACGCCGAACTCACAACAACCGCGCGAAGCCTTGTGGCTCGCGAGATCGCTCCCCGTGTCAATCGCTTCCGGACGCTCCAGGTTCCGGAGGGTCCCGTCGTGCGGGACCTGGACCTGGCGGCGCCCCTGCTGCGTGAGATCCAATCGCTGGTCAGCCAGGTCTGCGACGACATCGACCGGCCCGCCTTCGCGCGGGCGTTCGACCATGACGTCGCAAGCTGGCTGCGCGACGGTCTCGACAGCGTGCCGGGCTTCGACGCCTGCCAGACCGAATTCGTCCCTCCGGACAACGGGGGCAGCGCGTTTTTCGTCGCGCCGATGCTGGCGACGAACGGACCCGCGCCGCGCGGCAAATTCCTCGAATGCTTCCTCATCCGCCGGGAAGAGCCGGACGAGTGCCGGACGGCCGCCGAGCGCTACCCGCACCCGAAGAACCGCTGCCAGTCCGCGCGGCTGCTCGCCGGCTCGGACGGTCTCGAGACTGGGAATTGCATCGTTTTCTTTCCGGAGAACATCGCGACCCGCGCGCGGGTCGAGGAGCAGTCGTACGCGATGTTCTTTTTCAACAAATTCCAGCGCATTTATCTGCACCAGACGATGCCGCGGGTGCGCCGCGTCTTCGGCGAGCGCGATCTCCTGTTCGGCGAGCCCGCGTGGGTTTCGGCCGGCCTGGAGCCGGCGGCCTGCTACCGCGCGCGTTGCGTCTGGGGGTATCTGCACGACCGCTTCCATCACTGCGGACCGAAACCTTTCGACGTCAACATCCGGGTCAAAATGAATTGGTTCGTCGGGCTGCTGGAAGAGATCAAGGTCGACTGCCAGTCGGCGATCGCCCTCTTGGAGGGCAACCTGCCCTTCCAGCGCGAGATCTTCGAGTTCATCCTGTTCGAGCGCATGCTGCGCTACCCCGGGCAGCCGGACGCGACGACGAACTTCGATGCCGGCACCGGTGTCTTCCTCTTCGAATGGCTGTTCCGTGCCGGGGCCATCGGCCGGCGGCAGGAGGAGACGCTGCACATCGACCTGGCGGCCTGCCTGGACGGCATGCAGGGGCTCGTCGACGCGGTCGAGGCCGTCGAGCGGGCCGCCCAGGACGACGCCGACTACCGCCTGCGCGCCAAGAGCCTGGTGCGCGAGCTGCTGCCCGAGGGAGAGCCGGGCACCCGGTTCGCCCTGCCCGAAGCTTACGCGCGCCACGCCCGCATCACCGCCGAGGACGCCCTGCTCGACTTCAGCGAGCTGCCCTATTAGCCGGCACCGCCGGCTATCCCGGCTCCGCAAAGCTCTCCTCGTTCCCGTCTCCACCGACCAGGGCGAGCTCGCGCTGGATCTGCTCGATCATCAGCTCTTCGACCACCAGCGCGAGACCGGCGACGGTGGTCTCCTCGGCCAGGCTGCGCAGCGGGACCTCGACCTGGAAGTCGCGCTTCAGCCGGTGCATCACCTGCGGCAGCAGCAGGGAGTTGCCGCCCAGCTCGTAGAAGTCGTCGTGGACCCCCACCCGCTCGATGCCGAGCACCTCGCACCAGATCGCCGCGACCCCTTCTTCGGCAGGCGTTTCGGGAGCGACGTAGGCGGCGGCGAGAGAGGGGCGCGCGGCGTCCGGCGCCGGCAGCGCGCGGCGGTCGATCTTGCCGCTCGCGTTGAGCGGCAGGGCGGCCAGGGTGATGAATGCCGAGGGCATCAGATGATCCGGCAGGCGCTCCTTGAGGAAGGCGCGCAGCTCGCCGACCGGTGCTTCGCGATCTGAGATCGGGACGATCGGGACGATGTAGGCGACCAGGCGCCGGTCGCCCGGCTGATCCTCGCGCGCCAGCACCGCGGCCTCGCGCACGGCGGGGTGCTCGGCGAGCGCCGCCTCGATCTCCCCAAGCTCGACGCGGAAGCCGCGGATCTTTACCTGCCGGTCGGTGCGCCCGAGGAACTCCAGATTGCCGGACGGCAGCCAGCGCACCAGGTCGCCGGTGCGGTAGAGGCGGGTGCCAGGGACTTCTGAGAACGGATCGGGCAGGAAGCGCTCGGCGGTGAGGCCGGGGCGGCCGAGATAGCCGCGCGCGGTGCCGGTGCCGCCCAGGCAGAGCTCTCCCGGCACGCCGGCCGGCGCCGGCTCCAGGCGAACGAGGCGAACATCGAGCACAGAGGCGCGGGTGCCCGCGATCGGCCGTCCGATGGGCACCTCGCGGACACCGTCCACACGGTCGGGGAGGGACGCGGGATCGAACAGCGTCGCGGTGACCGTGCTCTCGGTCGGACCGTAGGTGTTCCACAGCCGCACGCCGTCGGCGAGCCGCCGCCAGGCCGCCACCCGCTCCGGCAGCACGCGCTCGCCGCCCACGATCACCCGTGTCAACGCCGGCGGCCAGGCCAGATCCTGATCCGCCAGATCGGCCACCAGGCCGTGCCAGTACGCGGTGGGCAGATCGAGGAGCGTGATGCGCAGCGCCTGGCAGGCGGCGAGGAAGTCGGCGCTCGACCGCAGCATCTCGGCGCTGCGCAGCACCAGGGTGCCGCCCGCGGTGAGACAAGGCCAGATCTCCTCGACGCTGGTGTCGAAGCTGATCGAGGCGAACTGCAGCACGCGGTCGGCCGCGCCGATCGCAAACTCGGCGCGCGCCGCGGCGGTGAAGCTGGCGAGCGATGCGTGCCGCACCATCACCCCCTTGGGCTGACCGGTCGAGCCCGAGGTGTAGATGACGTAGGCGAGGCTTTCCGGGTTGGAAGGGTGGGATCGGACGGACCGGTCGGATCGGTCCGATCCGTCCAATCGGTCGGCGTCCAGGCAGACCGCGTGCACCCGGGCGAGCGACTCCTCGCCGAAAGCGGCCAGCAGCCGCTGCTCGGTGAGCAGGACCGGCGCGCCGGTGTCGGCGAGCAGGTAGTCCAGGCGTTCGCGCGGGTAGCCGGGGTCGAGCGGCACATAGGCGCCGCCCGCCTTGAGGATGGCGAGGAGGCTCACGATCAGCGCGGGCGAGCGTTCGAGGCAGAGCGCCACCAGCACCTCCGGCCCGACGCCGAGAGCCCGCAGGTGGTGCGCCAGGCGGTCAGCCTGGGCGCCGAGGTCGCCATAGGTCAGCTCCCCGGTGCCCTCTTCACCTGAGATCAGGGCAACCGCGCTGGGGTTCGCCGCCGCCTGCCGCTCGAAAGCGAGGTGGACCTGCGGCTCGGCCGGAACCGCCACCGCAGCCCCCCAGGCGAGGACCTCTGCCCGCTCCTCCGCCGAGGCGATCGGCAGCTCGTCGAGGCTCCTCTCCGGCGCCTCGGCCGCGGCGGCGAGCAGGGTCTCCAGCCGGGCGAGCAGGCGCTCGATCGTCGCGCCCTCGAAGAGCTGGGTGTTGTAGCTCACCCAGGCCGCGATGCCGTCTTCCTTGGGCTCCATGACCAGGCAGAGGTCGAAGATCTCGGTGTCCAGCGCGCTCCGCAGATCGGCGCGCGAGGCGCGCAGGGTGAGGCCGGAGAACTCCATTTGCGGCTCCGGCAGGTTCTGCACCTGGAACATCACGGAGAACGGCGGCGCGTGGCCCTGTCCATGATTGGGACCCTGATTAGCGAGACGACCCGGCTGCATCGCCTGGATCGTCTGGAGAACCGCCTCGAGCGGCAGGTCCTGATGCGCGTAGGCGCCGCTCGCCACCTCGCGCACCCGGGCCAGCAGGGCACGGAAGGAGAGATCGCCGGAGAGCCCGGTGCGCAGCACCAGGGTGTTCAGGAAGAAGCCCATCAGCCCTTCGATCTCGCGCCGCGTCCGGTTGGCGATGGGCACTCCCACCACCAGATCCTCCTCGCCGGTGTAGCGGTAGAGGAGGGTCTGGAAGCCCGCGAGGAGGAGCATGAAGAGAGTGACGCCTTCGCGGTCGGCGAGGGTCTTCAGCTTCGCCGCGAGAGACGCGGCGATCTGCCGCGAGCGGCCGCCGCCGGTGAAGCCGTGGACCGCCGAGCGCGGCCGGTCGGCCGGCAGGTGCAGCGGCGGCGGGGCGCCTTCGAGCTGCCGGCGCCAGTAGCCGGTCTCCTCGTCGCCACCGTCCCCGGACAACCACGCGCGCTGCCAGGCGGCGAAGTCGGCGTACTGGATTGGCAGCTCCGGGAGCGGCGACGGTTTGCCTTCGGCGAACGCCGCGTAGAGCGCAGCGATCTCGCGCACCAGCACCACCCAGGACCAGCCGTCGCCGATGATGTGGTGCATGTTGAACAGCGCGAAGTGCTCCAGCTCTCCGGCCGCCAGCAGGGTCGCCCGGAAGAGCGGCCCGCGCGCGAGATCGAACGGCCGCCTGTGATCCGCCGCCTCCAGCCGCGCCATCTCCCCCCGGCGCGCCGCCGCGGGCAGCGCCTTCAGGTCGATCACCGGGAACGGGAACGGCGCCACCGGCAGGATGCGCTGGACCGGCTTCCCGCCGTCGGCCACGAACACCGTGCGCAGCGCCTCGTGCCGGCGGAACACCTCGTCCAGGCAGTGCGCGAGGACCGGAATCGAAAGCGCCCCTTTCACCTCGACGAGGTTGAACAGGTTGTAGATCGGCGTCCCCGGATCGAGCTGGTCGAGGAACCACATCCGCTCCTGCGAGAAGGAGAGCGGCGCCGTGTCTGAGACATTTGAGACGTCCTCTGTCCGCCGCGGGATCTGCCGGGTGGCCTCGACGGCGCCGGCGGCTTGGACCGTGCTGCCGCTGAGCGTCTCGCGCAGCACCGTGGCCAACTGCTCCACCGTGGCCGCGCCGAGCAGGGGCTGGAGCGGCAGCTCGGCGCGGAAGGTGTCGCGCAGCCGCGAGGCGACCTGGGTGGCGAGCAGCGAATGGCCGCCCAGCTCATAGAAGTTGTCCTCGGCGCCCACCTGGGCGACGCCGAGCATCTCCTGCCAGATGTAGGCGACCTCGCGCTCGTACATGTCGCGCGGCGCCACGTAGTTGGTGCGCAGCGCCGGACGGTCCTGGAGCACGAGCGGCGGCGCGGCCTCGACGGTGGGGGCGGCGGCCGACGGCGTGAGCACGCTGATCGTTTCGGCCGTTCTGCCAATCCAATGCTTGCGACGCTCGAACGGATAGGTCGGGAGCGGCACCCGGCGGCGCCCCTGGCCGGCGTAGAAGCCCGGCCAGTCGACCCGCCCGCCGGAGACCCAGAGCCGGCCGAGCGCGCCCAGTAGAGTCGCGAGGTCGGAGCTGGTGTCCTTGGGCTGGCGCATGGCGGCGACCACCGGCCGCTCGTCCGGAGAGGCGAGGTGCCAGCGCACCAGCGGCGACAGCCCGGCGCTCGGGCCGACCTCCAGCAGGAGCATGCCGGGCATGGTGCGCAGCGTCTCGACGCCGTCCGAGAAGCGCACCGGCTGGCGCATGTGGCGCGCCCAGTAGTCGGCATCGGCCGCTTCCTCGGCACTGATCCAGGTGCCGGTGCTGCTCGACACGAAGGAGATCTGCGGCGCCTTGGGGCCGACCGCGGCCACCCGCTCGCGGAACGGAGCCAGGGCCGGCTCGGTCTGCGGCGAATGGCCGGCGAAAGCGACCTGGATCGGCAGCGTGACGACCCCCTCCGCGGCGAGACGGGCGGTGAGGTCCGCCACCGCCGCGGCCGAGCCGGCGACGCTCACCAGCGACGGTGCGTTGAGCGCGGCCAGGTGGACCTCGCCGTTCAGGAAGGGGGTGATCTCCGCTTCGGAGAGCGGCACCGCCAGCATCGTTCCTGTCGCCCCCTCCCCGCCGCCGAACTGCTCGATCAGCCGCCCTCGCTCGGCCACCAGGCCGAGCGCCTGCTCGAAGCTGAAGACGCCGGCCAGCACCGCCGCCGTGTACTCGCCGAGACTGTGGCCGAGCATCGCCTGCGGGCGCACGCCCCAGGAGCCCAGCAGCCGGGCGAGCGCGACCTCGACGGCGAGGAGCGCCGGCTGGGCGATCGCGGTGCGCGCCAGTTGTTTCGCCGCCTCCGCCTCGCCGCCGGCCTGCGGATAGAGCACCTTGCGCAGGTCGAGCCCGAGGCGCGCGGAGAGAAACGACGCGGCATGGTCGATCTCCTCCTGGAACAGCGGCTCGGATTCGTACAGATCGCGGCCCATGCCGACGTGCTGCGACCCCTGGCCGGGAAAGAGAAAAGCGACCGGACGGCCGGATTCCGGCCAACCCTCAGGGCTCGCCGATGAGGTGAGCAGGCGCACCGGGTCGCCCGCCGTCAGGCAGGCGGCGGCGTCCGCGGGATCGCGGCTGACCAGCGCCTGGCGGACGCCGAACGGCCGGCGACCGACCGCGAGGGTGTAGGCGGTGTCGGCAAGATCACCAGGCCTGTCCGCCAGGTGCGCCGCCATCCGCCCCCCCGCCGCGGCCAGCGTTTCCGGCGTGCGGGCCGAGAGGGTCAGGAGCTGGTACGGACGGGTACGCAGGGCCGGCGCGGGCGCCGGCGCCTCCTCCAGGACGGCGTGGGCGTTGGTGCCGCCGAGGCCGAACGAGTCGACTCCCGCCCGCCGCGGCTCCTGCCCTTTCCGCGGCCAGGGAGAGAGCGCGGCGTTGACGTAGACCGGCGCGGACGCGAAATCGATCTTCGGGCTCGGTGTCTCGAAGTGCAGGCTGGGCGGGATCTCGGCGTGCTCCAGCGACAGCACGGTCTTGATCAGCCCGGTCACCCCGGCCGCCACGTCCAGATGCCCGAAGTTGCTTTTCACCGAGCCGATGGCGCAGAAGCCTTTTTTCTGGGTGTACTCGCGGAAGGCGCGGGTCAATGCCTGGATCTCGATCGGATCGCCGAGCGCCGTGGCGGTGCCATGGGCCTCGATGTAGGAAAGGGTCTCCGGATCGACGCCGGCCACCGCGAGCGCCTCGCTGATCACCGCCGCCTGCCCCTCGACGCCCGGCGCCGTGAAGCCGACCTTCAGGCTGCCGTCGTTGTTGACCGCCGAGCCCAGGATGACGGCGCGGATGCTGTCGCGGTCGGCGATCGCGTCCTCCAGACGCTTGAGGACGACGATGCCGACCCCGGAGCCGAAGATGCTCCCCTGCGCCGCGGCGTCGAAGGTGCGGCAGTGGCCGTCCGGCGACACCACGGAGCCCGGCACGTAGCGGTAGCCGAGCCCGGCGTCGGCCTGGATCGAGACGCCGCCGGCCAACGCCAGGTCGCACTCTTCGTTGAGCAGCGACTGGCAGGCGGTATGGACGGCGACCAGCGAGGTCGAGCAGGCGCACTGCAGGCTGTGGCTCGGCCCCTTGAGGTTGAGCTTGTAGGAGACGCGGGTGGTGAGCGCGTCGCCGGCGTTGCCGATGATCACCTGGAGCGGATCGGCGGCCGCCGTCTGCGGGTTGCCGATGAGATGGAAGAGGAGGTAGGTCGAAACCGTCGCACCGGCATAGACCCCGGTGCGGACGGTGACTCCCTGGGGATCGTAGCCGGCGCTCTCCAGAGCCGCCCAGGCACACTCCAGGAAGACCCGGTGCTGCGGGTCCATCAGCTCGGCTTCGCGGGGATTGATACCGAAGAAGCGCTCGTCGAAGCAGTCGTAGCCGTCCATCTGCGAGACGGCCCGGACCCAGGTCGGATCGTTCAGGCGGGCGGGGTCGAGGCCGCGCGCGAGGAGCTCCGCGGGGTCGGGGAAGCGGATCGCCTCGACCCCGTCGCGCAGGTTGCGCCAGAGCTCCGTCACGTCCTGGGCTCCAGGAAAGCGACCGGCCATGCCCACGATGGCGATCTCGGTTCCGGTCGGCTGTCGGCTCACGGCAAAATCTCCTTCAAACTCATTTAGAACAGAAAGACCAGCTTGGCGAGAAACTCGCGGCCCGGGGTTCCGAACACCGGGTGCTGGGGATCGATGAAGTCGATGTAGGTCTTGATGTCCTGGTAGACGAGGAACAGCTTCGAGCCCGGCCGGAACTCCCAGTTGACGTCGAATTTGGTCCGCAGGTTGGTCTCGCGGTCCCACTGGAACCACAGGCGGGTGGACAGGCTGTTGGTGAACGCGTAGGTGATCTCGGAAAGCGCGATGTCGGAGGTGAAGCTCCCCTCCTTCAGGTAGACCTGCGTCCGCTGGAAGGTGGCGGCGGTGAACAGGCCGGGGATCGGACGGTAGGCGATGTAGCCGAACGCCTGGGTGAAGTGGCCGTCGTAGTAATCACCCCAGGCGAGGCGTCCCGCCGCGCCGAGCGGCTTCGTGTAGTCGGTCTGGAAACCGAAAAAGTGATGATTGAACAGATAGGCGCCGGGCGGGATGACGATCCCCTTCTTGATTTCGAACGGCGAGTTGAACACTTCCAGCTCGTTGTAGAACTTGTAGGCGATGCCCGACGAGTCGCGGAAGTAGGCGCTGAACTTGCCGTGGTTGATCCGGGTCTGGAGCGCGCCGGTGGTGCGGTCGGTGATGTAGTCCAGATCGTAGACGAACCAGGCCTGCTTGAATGGTCCGGTCTCCGGCCAGAAAATGTAATAGTTGTCGGTGCGGAAGGCTTTCACGTTGGTGCGGGTGATGAACCCGAGCTCGTCGTTGAAGCCTTGGCCGATCTCGGTGTACTCATAGTGCAGGCGCGCGTTGCGGCTGTCCCAGTGGAGGTCGGCGGAGCCCGCCCAGTCGTCCTTGGAGATGCCGGGCGTCGAGCTCTTGGCGAAGTAGCCGCCGGTCCGCAGGTTCTCGTTGAGCGCGACGTCCCAGTCGGTGCCGCCGACCCGGTTGCGGTCGCCGGTGGCGTCTTTCGACAGGCCGATGATGCCGAACGAGGAGCCGTTGCCCAGGTCGCGCTTCAGGCGCAGCACGCTCCAGGTGGTCCGCGGCTCGTCGACGATGCCGCCGTAGCCGTCCGATTTGTGGACCGAGTCGGTTTCGAGACCGAGCACGCCCACGTCGTAGCCCGCCTCATGGCCGGTGAGCTTGACGCCGCCGAGGATGGGGATCGTGGCCACGCCGTCCGGGCTGAGGCCGATCGTGCGGCTGTGGAAGAGGAAGGTCTCCGAGGGGTGCTCGGGATCCGGCCGCTCGCCGACGTAGAAGAGGCTCGCGCCTTCGAGGAAGAACGGCCGCTTCTCCGGGAACAGCAGGGCGTTGCGGGTCAGGTTGACGTCCTGCTCGTCGGCCTCGGTCTCCGAGAAGTCGGTCTTGATGGTCACGTCGGCCACCAGGTCGGAGGCCAGGTTGATCTTGATGTCGCCGCCGGCGCGGGTGACCGAGGAGGTCGAGCCGTTCTGCGGCCGCTCGACGCCCGCGATGACGTAGGGGGAGAAGTGGAACCGGCCGCCCGGCTTCGCGCCTTCCATGCCGGCCAGCGTGCCGGCCTGGGACATCTTGTAGCGCGCGTACCACGAGTGCTCGACCGGCTTCCAGAAGCTCCGCTCCTGCTTGTGCGCCACCTCGCGCTCGACGTTGAAGCCCCAGAGCTGGTCCGGCTTGTCGGGGAAGCGCAGGGTGCGGAACGGGATCATGATCTCGACCGTCCAGCCCTCGGAGTCGCGATGGCCGGCCACGTCCCAGATGCCGTCCCAGTCCAGGTTGACCTGCTCGCCTTCGTTCCGGACCAGCGCGTCGACTTTCACGCCGCCCGAGTTGGTGGCGAAGAGAAAGGCGCTGCGGCCGTCGTGGTAGGTGTCGAGGAGGATCTGGAGGGTGTCGTCGTAGCCGATGTCGGCGTCGCGGGTCAGCGAGGTGGTGACGATCTTGTCGGGCTGCGCGTCGTGGCAGCGGGCGGCGATGTAGAGGTTGTCGGCGTCATAACCGAGGTAGACCTCGGTCTGCTCGGTCGCCGGCTCGCCCTCTTTCGGCTCGAGTTGGGTGAAGCCGCCGAGGTGGGTCGCCGTCTTCCAGACCGGCTCGTCCAGCTTGCCGTCGATCACCGGCCGCGTCGCGAAGCGGGCCGGACGGGCCGTATAGGCGTCAGCCGGGGCCGTGGCTGGAGCTGGCGCCGGAGGCGCGGGGGCCTGGGCCAGCACGCCCCAGGGCAGGGCCAGGGCGAGGGCCCCGGCCAGTAAAAACGTCCGGGTTCCGTTCACGGATCTCAAGTTGTCTCTCCTTGCCGCCTGTGAACGGCGTCGGGGCGGTCGGTTCATCCGCCAGCCCCCTGTCTCCCCAGGAGCCGCGCTTTCCTGCGCTCCCCCCGTTGTCTGCTCTCCTGCTCGGCCGGTCCCGATCCACTGCCGGCCAGCGCTTCCTCTTCCTCCGGTCCGGCCGACTGGGAGGCGATCAGGCGGGCCATGGCTCCCACGGTCGGCGCCTCGTACAGGCTCACCTCCGAGAGGCCGGCCCCTGAACGCTCGCGCAGCCTCTGGACGAGCCGCAGGCCGGCGAGTGAGTTCCCTCCCAGCTCGAAAAAGTTGTCGTGCAGGCCGATCGGATCGACCCCCAGGATGTCCCGCCAGACCGCGGCGATCTCCCGCTCGAGGTCGCTCTGCGGCTGGACGTAGGCGGTGGCGAGCGCCGGCCGCGGATAGGCCGACTCCCCCGCCGCCGAAGACGCGCCGCCGGACGTCCCCTTCGCGGCCTCTTCGAGGTCCGCCAGCGAGACCAGACGGTCGTTCTCGGCCAGCCGTCCGGCCAGATCCAGGGTGGAGGTCACCACCTGCGGCAATCCCGAATGGACGATGCGCGCGAAGGCCTCGACGCCCTCGCTCGACGAGAGGCCCTGGGCGAGGCTCTCGCGGCGCCGCGCCTTCCACTCCTCGGGCACCTCGGTCGTGATCGCCATGCCGGTCTCCCGCCAGGCGTCCCAGTTGATCGAGGTTGCGGTGTGACCGCCCTGCGACCGCTGCACGGCGAAGGCGTCGAGGAAGGCGTTGGCCGCCACGTAGTCGGCCTGGCCGACCTGCGGCAGGAGGACGGTGACCGAGGAGGTCAGGACGAAGAGGTCCAGCTCAGTGTCGGCGGGGAGATCGGCGAAGAGGTCGGCGAGGACGAGCGCGCCGCGCACCTTGGGAGCGAGGATCCGTTCCGCCGCCTCCCGGTTCTTCACCTGGAGGAGACCGCCGCCCGGCACGCCGGCGGCGTGGATCACCGCGTGCACGGCGCCGAAGCGCCGCTCCGCCACCGCCCGAACCTCCCGCATCGCGTCCGGATCGGCGACGTCGGCGGACAGCGCGAGCACCTCGCCGCCCAGCTCCTCGATGGCGAGCAGGCGCTCGATCTTGCCGCGGGTCGGGTCCCCCTCGTGGTGCGCGGCGAGCCAGTCCGCCCAGCGCTCGCGCTCGGGGAACGGCGAGCGGCCCACCAGCACCAGGCGCGCCTGGCTCGCGCGGGCCAGAGACTCGGCGAGCTCCAGGCCGATGCCGCCCATGCCGCCGGTGATCAGGCAGACGCCGCCCGGCCGCAGCCGCGGCGGGGTGTTGTCCGCCAGCTCCGGCAAAGCCGTCTGCTCGTACTCGCGCACCCAGCGCAGGGTCCCGCGGAAGGCGACGGTCGGCAGCTCGGGGGCGCGGCCGATCTCGTCGAGAATCTGCCCGGCGGTCCGTTCCAGGCTCGCGGCTTCGCCGAGCGCCACGTCGATGCTGCGGCAGGTGAGGTTCGGGTATTCGCGCGGGATCACCGTCACCGGCCCGGTGAGCGTGGCCTTGAGCGGGTCGAGCGGCTCGTCGCCGGTGACCTCGCAAAGACCGTTCGAGACGACGGTGATCGCAGTCGGATCGATCACGCTCTGCCGCCCGAGCGCCTGAGCGAGGAAGACCAGGCTGTAGTAGCCACGGTCGAGGGCCGCTTCGACGTCGCCGTCAGCGGGGCCGGCGGTGACGTTCCACAGATGGAGGACGTGCGCCGGCGTGCGGCCGAGCGAGTCGAAGAGGGCATCGTAGTCCGCCCGCCGGCCCGGCGCGACGGTGAAGCCCGCCGGCCGCTGGGAGAACGCCTCGCCGCAGGAGGCTTCAAACACCCGGACGACGCTCCGGCCGGTCGCTTCGAGGCGCCTGGCGAGAGCCTCGCCGAGACCCTGGCGGTCGAGGAAGAGGAGCCAGCTCTCCGGGGCTTCGGCGGGAGCCGCCGGAGGAGCCGCCGAAACCGGCCGGCGGGACTGCTTCCAGACCGGGGCGTAGAACCACTCGGAGGGATCGTTACGCCGCCCGGCCGGCCGCGCCGCCGCGGTCTTGGGCAGCGGATCGACCCAATACCGGCGGCGCTCGAACGGATAGGACGGCAGCGCCACCCGCCGCCGCCTCTCACCCGCCCCATGGCTCCAGTACCCTGTCCAGTCCACCTCACCACCGGCCAGCCAGAAGCGGGCGAGGGCATTGAGCAGGAAGACCGGATCGGCGTCGCTCTGCTTGGGGTGGCGCAGCGAGGCGATCATGGCGTGGCTCGGGGCCGCCGCCGGCTGCTGGCGGGCCAGGGTCGACAGGGTGTTGCCCGGGCCGACCTCGACCAGGATGCGGTGCGGCTCGGCGAGCAGGTGGGCGACGCCGTCGGCGAAGCGCACCGCCTGGCGCAGTTGCCGCGCCCAGTAGGCCGGATCGGTCGCCTCCTCGGCACGGATCCAGGTGCCGGTGACGTTCGACAGGAACGGCAGGCGCGGCGGCTCCAGGCGCACCCGCTTGATCTGCTCGATGAACGGCTGGAGGACCGGGTCCATCATCCGCGAGTGGAAGGCGTGCGAGGTGTGCAGGCGGCGGCAGGTGAACCCGCGCTCCGCGAGCCGCTCGGCGAGCTCGTCGATCGCCTCGACCGGTCCGGAGACCACCGAGACCGCCGGCCGGTTGACCGCGGCGAGCGACAGCTCCTCGCCGAGCAGCGGCAGCACCTCGGCTTCCGGCAGCGGCACGCCGAGCATCGCGCCGGGCGGCATCTGGCTCATCAGGCGGCCGCGCACCGCCACCACCGCCAGCGCGTCTTCGAGCGAGAAGACGCCGGCGATGCAGGCCGCCACGTATTCGCCGATCGAATGGCCGAGCATCGCCTCCGGACGGACGCCCCAGCTCATCCACAGCCGCGCCGTCGCCCAGGAGATGACGAAGAGGGCGGACTGCGCGAGATGGGTGCCCTGCAAGCGCTCGGAAGCAGTCTCAGCTTCCTCGAAGAGGACTTGGCGCAGGTCGAGACCGAGATGCGGCTGGAGCAGCCGGCAGCAGAGATCGACGTCGGCGCGGAACGTGGGCTCCGACTCGTAGAGGCCATGCCCCATGCCCGGGTACTGCGCCCCCTGGCCCGGGAAGAGGAAGGCGACCGGCCGGTCGCCGGGCTCAGGAGCGGTGGTGAGCAGGCGCTCGGGGTCGAGCGTCTCCAGGGCCACCGCGGCGTCGTCGAGGTCGCTCGCCAGCAGCGCCCGGCGGTGCTGGAACGCCTTGCGTCCATGGGTGAGGGTGAAGGCGACGTCGGGAAGATCAAGGCCTGGGCTGTGCCGCAGGTGGTCCGCCAGGCGCGCCGTCGACCGCTCCAGCGCGTTGGCGCTCTTCGCCGAGAGGAGAACGAGCTGCTGCGGGCGCGAGCCGCTCGCCGGAGTTGAAGAGATCCGCGCGGCAGGGGGCGCCTCTTCGAGGACCACGTGCGCGTTGGTGCCGCCCATGCCGAGCGAAGTGACGCCGGCGCGGCGCGGCCCCGCCGGCCAGGGGCGCAGCTCGGTGTTGACGAAGAACGGGCTGCTCGCGAAGTCGATGCGCGGGTTGGGAGCCTCGAAGTGGAGGCTCGGCGGGATCGCCCCGTGGTAGAGGGAAAGGGCGGCCTTGATCAGGCCGCAGACGCCCGCCGCGGTGTCCAGGTGGCCGATGTTGGTTTTGAGCGAGCCGATGGCGCAGTAGTTCCGGCGCCCGTCGCCGCCCTCGGAGAACACCCGCGACAGGGCGGCGATCTCGATCGGATCGCCGAGCGCCGTGCCGGTGCCGTGGCACTCGATGTAGGAGATGGAGCGCGGATCGACTCCGGCGTTCTCGTAGGCCTGCCGGTAGACCTCCACCTGCCCCTCGACGGACGGCGCCATGAAGCTCACCTTGAGCGAGCCGTCGTTGTTGCAGGCCGAGCCCTTGATCACGGCGTAGACGGTGTCGCCGTCGGCCAGGGCGTCGTCCAGGCGCTTCAGCACCACGACGCCGGCGCCGTGGCCGGAGACGAAGCCGGTGGCGGAGGCGTCGAAGGCGCGGCAGTGGCCGTCGCGCGCCGTGGTGCCCCCCTCCTGGAACAGATAGCCCGACATCTCCGGCAGGTGGATCGACACGCCGCCGGCGAGCGCCATGTCGCAATCGTGCTGGAGGAGCGACTGGCAGGCCTGGTGGACCGCCACCAGCGAGGTCGACGAGGCGCTCTGGATGGTGACGCTCGGCCCCTTCAGGTTGAGCTTGTAGGAGACCCGCGCGGTCATCGGGTCCTTGTCGTTGCCGAGCGACGCCTGGAGGGTGTCGACGGAGGCGACCAGCTCCATGTGGGAGAGCAGGTTCATGATCATGTAGGTGTTCATGCTCAGGCCGGCGTACACACCGACCAGGCCGGGGAAGCGGTCGGCGTCCCAGCCGGCGTTTTCGAGCGCCTCCCAGGCGCATTCGAGGAACACCCGGTGCTGCGGGTCCATCAGCTCGGTCTCGCGCGGGTTCAGGCCGAAGAAGGAGGCGTCGAACTGGTCGACGTCGCCGAGGATGCCCTTGGCCCGGATGTAGTTGGGATTGGCGACGGTCGCCGGGTCGACACCGGCCGCGATGAGCTCCTCGGCGGTGAAGAAGGTGATCCCCTCGCGCCCGGCGGCGATGTTGCGCCACAGCTCGTCGACCCCCTTGGCACCGGGGAAGCGGCCGCTCATGCCGATGATCGCAATGTCTGGATTCGGGTTGCCGGCCCGGCGGGCGCGGCGGGAGACCGGCGCGGCGGTCTCCGCGCCGGCGGCGCCGGAGCCCGAGCCCGAAAGATGGCGGGCGAGCGAGGAGACGGTCGGGAACTGGAAGAGCTCGATCAGCGAGATCTCCCGGCCGAGCGCCTCCTTGAGCCGCGCGTGGACCTTGGCCATGCGCAGCGAATGCCCGCCCAGGTCGAAGAAGTTGTCCTCGATCCCGACGGCCTCGACGTTGAGCTCTTCCTGCCAGACGGTCGTGATGGTCCGTTCGAGCTCGCTCTGCGGCGCGCTATAGGCGCTCGCGAGAGTCGGCCGCGCGCGGTCCGGAGCGGGCAGGAGCGCGAGATCGATCTTGCCGTTCAGGGTGAGCGGCAGGGCCGGCAGGGTGACCAGCGCCCCGGGGACCATGTAGTCCGGCAGCTTCTCGCGCAGGTAGGCGAGCAGCTCGCCCACGGTCGGCGCCGCATGGACGTCGTCGGGCACCAGGTAGCCGACCAGTTGCGGCTCGCCGCCGTCGGTGCGCACGGTGACGAAGCTCTCCTTGATCCGCGGATGCAGGGCGAGGACCGACTCGACCTCGGCCAGCTCGATGCGGTAGCCGCGCAGCTTGACCTGCTGGTCGATGCGGCCGAGGTAGACCAGCTCGCCGTCCGAGCGGATGAGCCCGAGGTCGCCGGTGCGGTACATCCGCGCGCCGGTGTCCCAGGGATCGGGCACGAAGCGCTCGGCGGTGGCCGCCGGATCGCCGAGGTAGGCGCGGGCGAGCCCGTCGCCGGCGACGTAGATCTCGCCCGGGCAGCCGACCGGCAGCGGCCCGAGGTAGCGGTCGAGCAGGAAGACCCGGTGGTTCATCAGCGGCCGGCCGATCGGCGGGATGGCGCCCGGCACCAGATCCGCCGGAGCGAGGGTGTGGCAGGTCGAGCAGACGCTGGTCTCGGTGAGGCCGTAGCCGTTGACGATGCGCACGCTGCCGAACAGCTTGTCGACGTCGCCGGCCGCGAGGGCCTCACCGCCGACCAGGATCAGCCGCAATTGCGGCAGGCTGTCGCGGAGCGTGTTCAGGCTCGCCATCATCGACGGCACGGTCGACACCATCGAAACGCCGTGGCGGCCGATCAGCGCGACCAGCGCGGCGACGTCGAGCAGCTCGGCGCGGTCGGGGAGGACGAGCGTGCCGCCGGCGCAGAGCAGGGGGAAGATCTCACCCACGAAGCTGGCGAAGCCGACCGCGGTCAGCGGCAGGATGCGGTCCGCCGGCTCCGGCCGGTAGCTGTCGAGGAACGAAGCGACCAGGTTGACCAGGTTGCGGTGGGTGAGCAGCACGCCTTTCGGCGCGCCGGTCGAGCCCGAGGTGTAGATGACGCAGGCGAGGTTGGTCGCCACCGCCGTGCGGCCGCTCCGGCCAGCAATCCGGACGAGCGGCGCGTCGCTCTCGCGGGAGATCTCCGCCCGGTCGCCGTCCAGCGACAGCACGGCCGACGCCGCAGGCAGCAGCGGGCGCAGCCGTTCTTCGGTGACGACCAGCTCGACCCCGGCGCTCGCGAACAGAGCCTCCACCCGGCCGCGCGGTGTTTCAGGATCGATCGGCAGATAGGCGCCGCCGGCCTTGAGGACGCCGATCAGACCCACCATCAGCGCGGGCGACCGCTCCAGGCAGACGGCGACCCGCGACTCGGCGCCGACGCCGAGGGCGCGGAGGCGCCGCGCCACCCGGTTGGCCCGCCGGTCGAGCTCGCCGTAGGTGAGCCGGTCGCCGCCGAAAAGGACGGCGGTCGCCTCCGGGGTCCGCGCCGCCTGCTCGGCGAGCAGCTCCGGCAGGGTGGCCTCGTGGCGGTATTCGATGCCGGTGTCGTTCCACACCGCGATGAGCTGGCGCTCTTCCTCGGGGCTCATCAGCGGCAACGCCGAGACCGGCGCCGACGGATGGTCGGCGATCCCTTCCAGCAGGCGCTCGAAGTGGCGCGCCCAGCGGGCGACCGTGGCGGCGTCGAAGAGCTGGACGTTGTAGTCGAAGGAGGCGACGAAGGCCTCCCCCACCTCGCCCATGGTGAGGGTGAGGTCGAACTGGGCGATGCGCTGCTCGAGCGGCACGATCTCCAGGCGCAGGCCGCCGACGTTGGCGTAGGCTCCCGGCTCGCCCAGCGCGCAGGCGGTGAGCTCCTGGCCGTCGGCGAGCTGCGCCTTCTGGAGCACGAACATGACCTGGAAGAGCGGCGAGCGGCCGGGGTCGCGCTGCGGTTGCAGGCGCTCCACCAGAAGCGGGAAGGGGAAGTCCTGGTTCTCGAAAGCGCCCAGGGCGTCGGCGCGGGTGCGGGCGAGGAGGGCGCCGAAACCGGGGTCCTCCGAGTCGTCACTCCGGAAGTCGGCGCGCAGCACCAGCGGGTTGACGAAATAGCCCAGGGTGCGCGCGAAGCCGGCCCGCGTGCGGGCCGCGGTCACCGAGCCGACCAGGAGGTCCTCCTGCCGGGTGTAGCGGTGCAGGAGGGTCTCGAAAGCGGCGAGCAGGGTGATGAACGGGGTCGCCTCGCTCTCGCGGCCGAGCGCCTTCACCCGCGCCGAGAGATAGGGCGAAAGGTGCAACTGGACCGCGGCGCCCTCATAGGTCTGCACCCGCGGGCGCGGCCGGTCGGTGTGCAGGTCGAGGACCGGCAGCTCGCCCGCCAGGCGGGTCCGCCAGTAGTCCCAGAGCCGCTCTCCCGGGGCGCCGGCGAGCATCTCCTCGTGCCAGCGCACGTACTCGGTGTAGGGCAGCCCGGGCAGCGGCAGCGCCGCGGGTTGCCCCTGCCGGAGAGCCGGATAGAGCACCGCGAGGTCGTCGAGCAGCAGGCCGAGCGACCAGAAGTCGGTGATGATGTGGTGCATCGACAGCAGGAGCACGTGCTCCAGGGCCGAGCGGGTGAGCAGGACCACCCGCATCAGCGGGCCGCGCTCCAGGTCGAACGGGCGCCGGCCCTCGGCCGCCAGGTAGTCGGCCAGGCGGTGATCGCTCCACCCCTGGGCGTCGGTTTCGGCGAGCGCGGGGATGAAGGCCGCTTCGCCGGCCGGATGGACGCGCTGCACCGGCTCGCCGCGCGAGGTCGGGAAGGTCGTGCGGAGGACCGGGTGGCGGCCCACGAGGGTCGCGATCGACGCCTGGAGAGCGGCCACGTCCAGCTCGCCGCGCACCCGCACGGCGCTGGTCACGTTGTAGGCGGCGCCCGCGGCGTTCAGGGCGTGCAGGAACCACAGCGACTGCTGGCCGCGCGACAGCGGGTGGTCGCCTACGGGGTCCACGCCGGTTCCCAGCAGAGCAGCCGCCGCTTCAGGCGCCGCCGCCGCACGGTCCAGGATGGTGTCGGCCAGCTCGCCGAGGCTCGCCCCGGCGAAGAAGCTCTCCATCGACAGGATCACCCCGAAGCGCGACTCGACGGCGTGCATCAGCTCCATGGCGGAGAGCGAGTCGAGCGGGTAGTGGCCGAGCGGCTGGTCGAGCTCGATCTCCTCGGCGGTCATCGCCGCCCGCGCCGCGACCTGCACGGCCAGCCAGCGGCGGACCCCCTGTGGTGTCGCGAGATCGTCCGGCTCTGCGGTCTCGGCATCGGCATCGGAAGACACCGCCGCCGCGGCCGGGGCCTGCCAGCCGCCGAGCGCGTCGAGCGATCCGTCGAGGAAGCGGGCGCGGGTGGCGGCGCGCTGGATCTTGCCGCTGGTCGTCTTGGGCAGCGTCGCCGGCCGCAGCAGGACGACGGCGTGGACCTGGACCTCATGCTCCTCCGCCACCGCCCGGCGGACGGCCGCCACGAGGTCGGCGGGATCGTCCTCCCGGTGCTCCCGCCGCACCTCCTGCACCACCACCAGCCGCTCCTCCCCCGCCACCTCGACGGAGAACGCCGCGCCGCAGCCGGGGCGCAGCGCCGGGTGGCTCCGCTCGACGGTCAGTTCGATGTCCTGCGGGTAGTGGTTGCGGCCGCGCAGGATGATCAGGTCCTTGCTCCGGCCGGTGACGAACAGATTCCCGTCCTGGCTCAGGAAGCCGAGGTCGCCGGTGCGCAGGAAGGGTCCGTCGCCGCTCGCGGTGTGCGCGCCGAAAGTCGCCGCCGTCGCCTCGGGCAGACCCCAATAGCCCGCCGCCACGGCCGGGCCGGCGATCCAGATCTCTCCCACCTCTCCCGCCGCGCAGGGCACGCACGTCGCGGGATCGACGACGAGGATCCGCGCCCCCACCGGAGCGGCGCCGCTGCCGACCAGCGTCCGGGCGCCTTCCGCGCTTGAATCGGTAGCGACCGCTCGGTGGCGTTCCAGCTCACCGGCCGCGAAGGTGCCGACCGTCGCGCCGGCCCCGCGCCGGCCGACCGCGGCGAGCAGGGTCCCTTCGGCCAGACCGTAGCAGGGGAGAAAGGACTCCGGGCGGAAGCCGCACGGCGCAAAGGCCGCCGCGAACCGTTCGAGCGTCTCGGCGCGCACCGGCTCGGCGCCGTTGAAGGCGAGGGTCCAACGCGACAGGTCGAGCTTCTCGCGCTCCTCCGCATTGATCTTGTCGACACAGAGGTCGTAGGCGAAGTTGGGGCCGCCGCTGGTCGTTCCGCCGTAGCGCGAGATCGCCTGGAGCCAGCGCAGCGGCCGTTGCAGGAAGGAGACCGGCGAGAGGAGGACCGCGGGATTGCCGGCGTAGAGCGGCGTGAGAATGCCGCCGATCAGCCCCATGTCATGGTACGGCGGGAGCCAGATGACCGTCCGCTCCGCCGCGGTCTGCGCGAAGGAGAGGCGGATCTGCTCGAGATTCGCCAGCAGGTTGGCGTGGCGGAGCATCACCCCCTTGGGCGCCGCCGTCGAGCCGGAGGTGTATTGCAGGAAGGCGAGCGCCTCGCCGCCGAGCTTTTGATGTGGATGAAAGGGATCGCGCCACTCCCCAGCCCCCTGTTCCAGCTCCGCCCCTTCGGCCGCCCACCAGACCACCCCGGGGCGGCGCGGCATCTGCTTGTCGAGACCGGAGAGCACGGCTTCGGTGGTGAGGACCGCTTTCGCTCCCGCGCTCTCCTGGATCGATTCGAGACGCGCCGACGGGCGGCGCGACCGCGGCGGATAGGCGGGGACGGCCACCGCGCCGGCATAGAGGCAGCCGAAGAAGGCGGCGATGTAGTCGAGCCCAGGAGGATAGAGGAGAAGCACCCTCTCCCCGCCGGTGACCCCCATCCGCTGCAGGGTCGCGGCGAGCCCCCGCGCCCGGCGGTCCAGCTCGGCGTAGGTGACGTTGTCCTCAGCCGCCTCGCCGTCGACCAGGAAGGTGTATGCGAGGTCCGCCCCGTGTCTCTCGGCTCGGCCGCGCAGCACCTCGACCAGCGTCGTCTCCTGTCGGCCTGTCTCTCGATTCGTCTCTCGGCTCGTCTCTCGGCTCATGGGGAACTCCGCTGCGAAAAAAATTCCTGCGGCCATATCTCTCGCACATGGCCCTGACTTCAACTTGACCGGCTTTGAAAAAGCGACGGTGCCTCGGGCTCGAGCCAGGAATCGTTTCACCCGGCTCGCATGGAGGGCCTGCCCCTTATGGTGCGCTCAAACGCAGTGAACGGGACAACTTAGAGACAGTTGGAGTACGTATGCTTTAAAGGATATACATCGGTCTTTCACAAGTCGGGCGCTGTTTCCGGTGCTGTTTCATGAGCAAGAAACTCGCGGACCTCGCGCTTTCCGGCCTGGATCAAAGCAACCAGGATCAGCGCGCCGCCGCAGCCGAAATAGACCAGCGGGATGTTGTGGTGCAGGAGATCGGCCACGACACCGGCGGTGGCCGCGGCGATCGGCATGGTGCTGAGCCCGAGGGTTTCGAAAAGCCCGAGCACGCGGCCGCGCAGCTCGCTCGGCGTCGTGGTCTGCGCCAGGCTGAGGGCATGGATGGTATTGAATCCGCTCATCGCCCCGGCGAGGAAAATCCATGTCATCGCCCCCCACGGAGACCGCGCGAGACCGAAGGCGATCGCGGCGACACCGATGCCGCCGCTGCAGGCCAGATAGGCCCAGGTCCGCCGCCGGCCCTGGAGGTTGGTGGCACCGGCGACGATGCTGCCGAGAAACGATCCGCCGCCGAAGGCGGCCACCAGGAAGCCATACCAGTCGGGCTTCAGGTGCAGAAAATCTTTCAGGTAGAAAGGAAGAAGAACGACGATCGTGATCATGAAGAAGCTGTCGAGCGGCGACAGAAAGAGCAGATAGCGCAGCCCCTTGCGGCCCGCCAGGTAGCGCAGCCCGAGCTTGAGCTCGCGCCAGAAGTCGGCGCCGGCCTCGCGCCAACCGGCGGTCTTGGGGATCGGCGGCGGCGGCGGCAGCCGGATCAGCAAGGTGGAAAACGCCGAGAAGATATATGTCAGCCCATCGACGAGAAAGAGAATTCCGGGACCGATCAGGCGGAAGAGCACCCCTCCCGCGCCCTGGCCGAGAAACGAGGAGGTGTCGAGCGCCAGGCGGTTCGCCGAGTTGGCGCGGGTCACATCTCCTTCCGGCACCAGATCGGGAATCGAGGCGCTGATCGCCGGCCGGAAAAATGCGTCGCACACGCCCATGATGGCGGAGAGGACCAGCAGCCAGCCGAGGATCAACGCCGGGCGTCCGGGCCGCAGGAGCACCAGCGCCGCCAGCGCGATCGCCGCGACACCGCGCACCAGGTCGGCCAGGACCAGGATCCAGCGCCGCGACATGCGGTCGGCCAGGGTGCCGCCGAACGGTCCGAGAAGGATCGCCGGCACCCACTGCGACAACATCCCGAGCCCCAGAAGCGACGCCGAGTTGGTCTGGAAAGTGATCCAGAAAATCATCGCGGCGGAGAACGCCTGCGAGCCCAGCATGCTGACGAACTGGCCCTGCCAGAGCAGGAGGAAGTCGCGGTTCAGGAAGCGCCTGGGGCGTTGGTAGCTCATCGGGTCACGTCTTCGTCGGGTGCCTTCTTCTGTTATATTCCGGGCCGCTTTTCGAAACGCCGGACCGCTGTCCAGGAGAGGCCCAACGATGAAACCGTCGTCAGAGATCCCACGCCCCGCGGGCTCGCTGCTCAATCACTCACTCCGCTTCGCCAAAAACACGATGCGGTTCTATGAGGACGCCTTCCGCGAGTGCGGAGACATCTTTGCAACACGAATCCCCGGTCTCGGCAACTGGGTCTACGTCTGTTCGCTGGATCTCGCCAAAATCATTGTCGAAGCGCCGCCCGATGTACTGGCCGGAGGCGACATCGAAGGCTTCAGCCTCGCCCACCTGCTCGGCAAGGGCGCGGCCTCACAACTCGACGGACCTGCTCATCAAGAGCGCAGGGACGTTACCGCACCCTATCTCAGCACGCAAGAGAGCCGGCGCCACGTCGAGGAATTCCGCGCCATCACCGAGCGGCGGCTCGCGCAGTGGCCGCTCGGCAAGCCGTTCCCCCTGGTGCTGGAGCTGCAACGGATCGCGCTCGAGGCCCTGGTCAAAGTGTTTTTCAGCGCCGCCGGTCCGGAGAAAATCCAACAAATCGCCGACGTGTACCAAAGGTTCTCTTTCAAGGGCCTGCGCTCGCCGGCCTCCGTCCACCCCACGCTGCAGGTCGAGCTCGGGCCGTGGAGCCCCTGGGGCCGGGTGAAGGCGAAGCAGCGCGAGGTCTTCCAGCTCTTCGCCGCGGAGATCGAGGCGCGGCTGGCGGCAGTCGACCAGCCCGACCAGGACGACATCATCCTCGGCCTGGCCCGGGCTCGCCTCAAGGACGGCAGCCGGCTCTCCCGCGAGGTCATCCTCACCGAGATCCTCGACCTCCTCTTCCAGGGCCACGAGCTGACCGGCGACTCGATGACCTGGACGATGGGCGAGCTGATCACGAACCCGGAAGTGCTCGCAGAGCTGCGCCGCGAGCTCGATGCCGCAGACACCGCGGCCTCCGATCCTCCCTACCTCGAAGCGGTGGTCTACGAAGGGCTCCGCCGCCGGCACAGCAACTTCTTCACCACCGTGCGCCGCGTGAAGCAGCCGTTCGAGCTCGGCGGCTACCTCCTCCCCGAGGGAACGCTGGTGTGCGTCTGCTACCCGGCCCTGTCGAAGCGCGAGGACCTCTACACCCAGCCGCAGACCTTCAACCCCGGCCGCTTCCTGGAGCAGAAGCCGCCGACCGACGCCCGCTGCCCGTTCGGCAGCGGAGCGCACGCCTGCGCCGGCCAGGGTCTCGCGGTGGTGATCATGAAGACCGCCCTCGCCACGATCGCCCGCAAGGCCGACCTGAAGCTCGCGCAGCCGGAAGTCCACCCGGTCCGCAACGCCTACTGGTATGAGCCGAACAAGGGGATGCTGGTGACGTTGGAACAGCGGCGGTGAGGCAGGTCCCCGAGGCGGCAGCCGCGGCGGCCGGCGGGCGCAGCCGGTGCCCACGCTGGCTCGTGCTATCCTGACATTCCACTCCGATGCCTGGTCGCACACACAACGCATTGCGTTCCGCCGTTTCGTTCCTGCTGGAAAGCCGCTATCGGCTCGCCGGGGTGCTGGTCGTGCTGCATCTCGCGATCTCGCTGCTGACCCGGCTTGGTCTGCTGATCTTCCAGGGACATTTCAGCGCCGCCGCCACGTCCCAGATCCTCCGCGCCCTGGCCGTGGGCGAGCTGTTCGACCTCCTCGCCGCTCTCTGGCTGGCCGTGCCGCTCGTCCTCTATCTCACGGTGCTCCCCGAGCGACGGTTCCAGGGCCGGTTCCAGCGGCGCTTCCTCCATGCCTGGGTGTTCGTCGCTGTTTTCGTCATGCTCTTCGTGTCGGTCATCGAAGGCTTCTTCTTCGCGGAGTTCAATGGCCGCTTCAATTTCGTGGCGGTGGACTACCTGATCTTCCCCGACGAGGTGGTGAACAACGTCTGGGAGAGCTACCCGACCGGCTGGGTGGTCCTCGTGCTGGCTCTGCTGAGCGCCGGCACGCTCTTCCTGCTGCGCAAGCGTTTGCGGCCGGCCTGGCAGACACCGGTGCCGGCGCGCCGGCGCGCCGGCTTCCTGCTCGCCTTCGCCCTCGTCCTCGCCGGGCTCAGCCTGGCCGTCCCGGCGCGCCTCACCCACGTCTCCGAAAACCGGGTGGTCAACGAGATCGCCGGCAACGGCTACTACGCCTTCTGGATGGCGGTGCTCGGCAGCGACGCACCCTACGAGGGGATGTACGCCACGCGCGCCAGCACGGCTCTCTATCAGCGTCTGCGCAAGCTGCTGGACGAGCCGGCCGCGGTGGCCGCCTCGTTCGACGACGACTCGACGCTACGTCACATCCGGTCGATGGGGCCCGAACGACGGATGAACGTGGTGGTCGTCCTCGAAGAAAGCCTCGGCTCGGAGTTCGTCGGCTCGCTCCACCCGCGGGAGGCGAGCGCCGCGCCGGAGCTGGACGCGCTGATCCCGGAAGGAACGCTCCTCACCCACGCCTACTCCACCGGCAACCGCACGATCCGCGCGATCGAGGCGACCACCTCCTCCCTGCCGCCGCTTCCCGGCATCTCGATCGTGCGCCGGCCGCAATCGGAGGAGCTGTTCACCCTGCCGGCGGTGCTGCGGGCACGCGGCTATCAGACCCTGTGGGCCTACGGCGGCCGCGCGCTGTTCGACGGCATGGGCCGCTACCTGACCCACAACGGCGTCGACAAGGTCATCGAGCAGAAGGACTATCCCGCGGGCACCTTCAAGACCGCCTGGGGTGTGGCGGACGAGGCCATCTTCGACCGCGCGCTGATCGAGATGGACGCCATGCAGGCGACCGGACGGCCGTTCTACACGCTGATCCTGTCGGTGTCGAACCACCGCCCGTTCACCTATCCGGACGGGCGGATTCCGATCGATCGCCGCTTCCACCGCCGCGAGAACGCCGTGCGCTACGCCGACTGGGCTCTCGGCCGCTTCATCCGCCAAGCCCGCGACCACGCCTTCTTCAAGAACACCCTGTTCGTCCTCATGGGCGACCACGGCGCGCGGGTCTACGGCGCGGCGGAGATCCCGCTCGCGAGCTACGAGGTGCCGATCCTGTTCTACGCCCCGGGCGTCATCCCGGCCGGCCAGCGGATCGACACGATCGCCTCCTCGCTGGACGTGCCGCCGACCATCCTCGGCGTCCTCGGCATGGAGTACGACACGAAATTCTTCGGCCACGATCTCTTCCACATCGAGCCCGGTGCCGGCCGCGCGCTGATGACCCACAACAACGAAATCGCCCTGTTGCAGGGGCCGCGCATCGCCGTCCTCGGCCTGCGTAGCTCGACCGCCGTCTTCCAGCTCGGCGCGGACTACTCGATGCGGCCGGTCTCCCCGCTGGACGCTGCCGGCAAGGACCTGGTCGAAGACGCCATCGCCTACTACAACGGCGCCGACACCATCTACCGCCGCGGCGCCTACGCCTTCCACGACGGCCCGGGCGGCCCCTAGAAGCTCGCCTTCGTCCGCACCAGCCACTGCACCCGTTTGATCGAGCTCTCGCCGTCCAGCGGGAAGGCGAGGTCGAGGTGCACCACGTTGCCGAGGCCGGAGCGGCTGGGGCTCACGCGCAGGCCGATGCCGGCGTCCTTGAGCAGGCCGAGGTTGGGGGGCGCTGAAGCTCGCCCAGACGGAAACCCGGCCGGTCCTCAATGCGTACTCCTACGAGCCGAACAAGGGGTTGCTGGTGATTTTGGAAGGGCAGCGGCCAGGTGCGAGACTGTAGAAACTATTTGAAGAACGTAAAGGCGACCGTCCCCCGTGGCGCCGCAGGATCAGGGAAGAACACGTGCCGCCTCCATTGGGGTCGGCGCCCTAATTGATGGCCACGTCGATGAAAACCTCTCTTTGAATGATGTCATATGAGTTTGTTTCCGATACTGCCTTCCCTTTCCGCTCTGCCCAGACTTCATAAAAACCGATTGGCAGATCGTTCCAGCCTGCATGCGCCGCCTGAGCGTCCGTCCGCGCCATTGCCTTGTACTTGACGACAATGTCATTCGCCTTTGCCCTAAACATAACCCGGCTGTAGAGCCCAGTCCTTCTTAGTGCTTGGGCCAACTCCAGCAGCGCCTCTCGTTCCTTGCCTTGCTTGCTCCTCGCTAAAGCTTCGAGCTGCTGGGCGACCTCGGTAGGTGCCTCGGGAAAGCCGGCGAGAGTTCGAGGATCTCTTGGCGGTGAATGACCCTCACGCGCCAGGAGCGTCTCGTAAACCCGTTGCGCATGGGTCTGAGGACTCATCTTTTCGACGGGCCTCAATTGCGGGGTTGTCGCGCAGGCGATGGCCGATACGAGCGCGAGGCAAAAGAATCGCTGTCGCCAATTGACGTTCATCCTACTGCCGCACCTCTCGCTTTGTAGTAAAGAATGGGTTATCGCCCTCTCTCTTGAGTAAGCGCAATAACCCTCTATAGTCGTACCCGGCTGCCCAAAGAAGCTCTGCCCCATACTCGTCGGCTTCAAGCTCCTGCTTCCGGGTGAATCCATGAATCGTCAAGTCACCAACGCCCTTACCGATACCGGTGCCAAGCTGACCTGACAAATAATAAATCCCCAAGGCTACAGCAGCTCCCGTGAAGACTTGCTTGTTGGTGAAGAGGGTATCCTTGGGCGCCGCTGACTTGGGTATCTGGGACAGAATATTATACACACCTCCACCGACTACAAACGTTACAGCGATCGCCGTTTTTGAAATTTCGGCATCCCTGAATGCCCCCTCACGCATGGACCCATGATGCAAGTAGAAATGCGCAAGTTCGTGCGACAGGACGCCCGTCAATTCACCGGTATCTTGAATTTGATCGAGAGCCCCGGTCGTTACAAAAAGATCTCCATTGGGTTCTATCTGAAAGCTGGGGCTATCGGCAGCTATAATGAAGACCTCCGTATCCTGCTGATCCTGGTTTGCCACCTTGGAAAAATCATGAATCACGCCAGCGATTCTTTTCTCCAATCGCGGCATATTCAACACAAGCCGCTCCCTCCGGATGGTTGCCGATTTGTAATTACCCCTCTGGCGCGCGACCGAGTCGCCACCTTCCGTTGACTCTGTTTCAATCGCGCGAGGAACTCCGCGCGAAGTGAGGTGGAAGGCGCCTCCAAAGCGTGCCAGATATTCGTCCTCCAAGAAGGTCTTCCTCAGCCCCATGATAAAGACTTCGGCTGTCCTCCGGCTGACCGAGAGGCTCTTGTCGCCTTTAAACCCACCGGAAGGCCTATCGGTGTAAAACGGTGCCACCTGCCCCGTCTTCGGAGACACAAAGGCCACGCGCACCTCGGTCGAGCCCTCACTAAGTGGACGCAAGCCAACGGCCATCCACCGATCGACAAAAACTTGCTGATCGGGTGCTTGCATCAGCCTATACCCCACGGTCTCGCCATCAATCAAAAGGAGGCGATGAGCTCCGCTTGCATCGTTTGCCACAGCCAGGACCCCCCTCGACTGGGCGGCAAACCCGAGACAAGCGTCCCAGACCTTTGGAGCCGGTTGATCGAAAACTTCCACCAGAGAGTCTTCAGGCGAAGCAATCTCTTCGTAGGTAGGGACCCGTATTCCGGCAAGCCGGTTCCGATAGAACAGTGCGTAATCGCTCCGCGGACCGGGACGATGTAAGCATCCGAGAAGACTCGCGGAGGCGAGCCCAAAGAACACAAATACGGCGCTCCTTTTAGCTCTTGACATGGCTCGCAGCCTCCGAGATCAGCGAGCTCCTTACCGCTCGCAGAATCTCTTGCTCATAGTTCCCTCTCGATGGCGAAACTCCCAAGAAAGGCTTGTCAGAGTAATATGTCAAGCGAATCGTCAGCTTTGACCCTCCGAGCGAGCCCTCTACCCGGACAACAGCAATTGCTATTTTATCGCCTTTCCTCGATGTCAAGTCGGGATCGATTAGACTTCCATGAAGACGCTCATCTGGCTCAACGTCGAAAATCCATGAGAGCAGGTGAGATGCCTCATCATTAACGAGGATTTGGCGGGTGGGTTTGGATGCCTCGTCAAGGAGGGCTTTCCAAACCATGATTGGAGGGTTAGGCAGGAAGTAGCTCTGCGGGAGAGATGTCTCAAGTAGCTCCTTGTTACCGGAGCAGCCAAGGAATAGCACTAGATATGCGAGCAGACAGCTCGAAAGGCTGATTTTGGGGGGAAATCTCCATGCTCTCGCCATGACGGTTCTCGCTATTGAGCGGAAGGTTGCGGTAACGGCTTTCCAGGAGCGCTTCTGCCATCCAACTCTTTGGCTTTATCCTCAAGCCTTTGGATCCTTTCCGCGGCTGTTGCATGGGAGCTCGACAGGCGGTCAGATATGCACGAGCTCAGGGATAAGGAGGTTACCAGGAGAACAAGCGCCGGCACGGCCCTCTGCGTCGCGCGGCGAGAAGGGCGAGGCAGAAGCCTGGCAAGCCAAGCGAAGCCGAATGCCCATAAGATCGATGCTGTTAAGAAAAGCATAATCAGGGTCACCCCTGCGGCTAAAATGCTCCAACGTTCCCAAATAAGGTCGGTCCGGCAACCGGCGAAGGCCGCGTAAGCCAACATGAGATCCTGAGGGTTGGCCAGAGCAGGATGACGCTCTATGAATTGCTTGGCGTCCTCAGTGAGGTAAGCGAGCCCCAATCCTGCCTGGCAGGTGATTGTGGGAGGAGGAACAGGCGGGCTCACTGTGGTGAACCGATACGAAGCTATGTAGAACAAAACGAATAGCAGACTGACAAGAATGATCGAAGCTGCCCGAGAAAGCTCCCGCTTGTAGTGCTTGCCATCCTCCAGACGCTTCTGTGGCCAAACGAAAGCGATTGCCACGGCTGCCGCCGCAAAGGCCGGTAGTAGTTTGACTTCGGGTAGGAGAGGAGGAGAGAGGTCCAAGAAAGATGCAAATCCAGGGAGGAGGCTTCCGAGTGACGCCGCCAGAAGGAAGAGAGTTTTCAGGCTTCTCAAACTGAAACTTCTGTTCTCTACTATGGGTTCTGCCGGTGCCGGCGGCCTGACAAAGAGGGACGGAATAGCCCAGGCTGTGGGGCCCAATCGTTCTAAGCGCAGCGCCAGGCGTGCTTCTGTGACTGCCGCCTCGATTGGATCGCCTTGTGCCAGCCTCCGGTAAAGCTCCTCGGCCAAGATCAGGGCGGTATCGTCCCAGATCGAGGCGCGATGGGCGAGCACCGCCGGGAGACCTGCCGCCACGAGAGAGGCCGCCACGCTCCGGACCGGATCGACTCCCTCGGGAGGGAGCGCTGTTTCGCAGGCGTTAAGCACTACAAGCCGCGGTGCCTCTACATCATCGAAAAGTTCGGCAAGACTTGTGGCGGACAGAGGCACCAACTCTCCTTCTGGGGACTCCAGAAGGAGCGCCCCCTCACCCGAGGCCTCGTCGAAGCGGATTCCATGTCCCATGAAATGGACGATGTGGAAGCGACCGTCCCGCAGGCGCAGCCGCATACCCTGGAGTGTCGCCTGCTCGAGGACCTCGATCCGGACCAGCTTGATCCGAGAAAGAGCCTTCTCGATCTTCTTCCGTTCTTCCGGGAGATCCAGTAGCGCAGTTTTCGAAGGGTTGGCCATTGCGATCAGCACGCGCAACGGGGGAGCCGCTGAGAGGACGCGGAGAGGCCGGGGAGTATTCAGGGAGCGAACCACAGTCATGCGGCGGCTGAGGGCGAGGAACCGGAGGTCCCCAGTATGATAAAGAAGTTCCCAGGGGAGGCTCTGTAGACGCCAGGCACGCTTCTCCCGAGTCGGGAAATGAAGGCGGAGGCGGAGCGCGCAGTTCTGGTCTGCCTCGGAGGCTCCATGGGCCTTATTGAAGAGCCGGCCGACCTCTCCACCCAAGAGTGCCTGGAACAGCCGGCTTCCCACCGCCTCCGGAGAGGTCCGCGCGACGACTCTCGACTCCGCCGGCGTCGCGAGATGTCGCGTTGTGTCTACACAGGCCTCTCCCGTCAGTGTGCCGAGGAGCCAGAGTTCGGAGGGAAGCGCCAGGGGCTCGCTGGCCCGCTGTTCCTGAAAGCTGGCGTGAATCTGGAATCCGTCGTGCCCGTCGGGCGTAAGGAGGAGATGGAAGTCTATATAGATCAAGGACATCCCTCCGAGGACCGCCATCGGAGTTGGGTGAGAGGCGGCGATCTTCCTGGGGTCTATGAGATAAGACACGCGGCGGCGTGAAATTGTTGAGAGACACGAGCGGTCGGAGACATGACGACTACTTCGACGGCAGGCCCGAGGCCGTCGCGCCGTTCCGGCGGGCCATAAACCGGCGCCTCTCTGCTGCCGCTTGATCCGCCGCTCTCATGCCAACCCGGTCACCCCATCGCCGACGTAGGCGAGTTTGCGGCCACGCAGGGAGCGCAGGATCACCGCCGAAGACCTCTACCAAATGAAGCTGTGGCGAGAGTCCGAGCCCGAGGCTTCAGACGGGCTCTGGTACAAGGACTTCTGCTCTTTCAAGGTCTGCGGCGAGAGGAAGTACCCCAAGACCTTCCTGCTCGCGGACAAGCGGCGAAGGGGAAGAAGCTCGAACACCCGGCCTTCGGCCGGGTAGAGCTGAAGCGGAAAGAGGAATCGGGCGCCTCCCACGCGACGGAGGGCCGGCGTCCCTTATTAGAAGCTCGCCTTCGTCCGCACCAGCCACTGCACCCGTTTGATCGAGCTCTCGCCGTCGAGCGGGAAGGCGAGGTCGAGGTGCACCACGTTGCCGAGGCCGGAGCGGCTGGGGCTCACGCGCAGGCCGATGCCGGCGTCCTTGAGCAGGCCGAGGTTGGGAGCCCGGCCCGACTCGCCGCTCCAGGTGCGGCCGGCGTCGAAGAAGACGGCGGCGCCGATGCGGACGAGGCGGAAGGGATAGTAGTTGGTGAAAAATCGCTGCTCCAGGGTGATCAGGGCGCGCCGGTCGCCGTCCTGGTAGCGCAGCGGGTAGCCGCGCAGGCCGTTGTCGCCGCCGAGGAGGAGCTGGTTGTCGGCGTCGAGATGGTGCGCGGCGGCCGCTTCGACGGTGACGAAGAACAGATGCTCCCCGAAGTCGCGCCAGTAGTAGCGGGCGCTGGTGAGCAGGACCACGTTCTCGCCGCCGCCGCTCCCCCACCGTCCGGAGAGATCCGAGCCGAACAGGAACGTCTGGTCCGCCGCCGGCTTGAAACCGGTGTTGAGCGCGGCGTCGAACACCGCGGCGTTGCGGTCGCCGCCCAGCGCGGTCGAGGAGAAGCCGAGCGAGAAGTGGGCCTGGCTGCCGAGGTGGAGGTCCTCGGTGCGCTGGATCTGGTCGAGGTTCCGCGCCTCGCGGTAGGAGTCCTGGAGCAGATCGAAGGAGACCCAGGGGTAGGACAGCGTCCGGTCCAGCGGCACCAGAAGTGGAGCCGCCCCGGCCGCCACGACGACTCCGTCCGCGCTGAACCGCTCGCGGTCGTAGGCGAAGCCCGCCGTCCAGCGCCGCACCCAGCCGTTCTCCAGGCCGCCGGAGAGTCCGTAGTGCAGCTCGAACGAATCGCTCTGGCGGTGGAAGCGGTCGATCACATGGCCCAGCGAGTAGAGGCTGTCCACCCGGTCGTCCTGCGTCGCCGAGACGCCGGCCGCCCACCGCGTGTCGAGGGCGTAGAACGGCTCCTCGACGTCGAAGCTCCGCTCCTTGCCGTCGCTGTTGTTGGCGTAGGAAGCGGACAGGATGCCGTGCGTCCCGAAGAGCGCCTTGTCGTCATAGCGGACGAGCGAGGTGGTGCGGTCGACGTTGGTCTCGCGCTGGAAGGTGACCGCCTTGCCAGTACCGAGGAAATTCGTGTCCTGAAGCAGGAAGCGGGTGGTGTTGGAGCCGCCGCTCCGGCCGAGCCCGACCCCGGCGTTGAGCGTCCAGACGTCGTGCGTCACCACCTCGACGTCGACCTTGCCGTTGACATAACGCACCGGCCGGATCTTCGCGTCGTAGAGATAGCGGTTGGTGCGCAGCAGGCGGGCCGACTCGTCGAGGGCGTGCTGCGAGAAGCGGTCTCCGCTCTTGAACAGAAGCTGGTTCGCGATCACCTGTCGCCGGGTCAGCAGGTGCAGGTGGTTGGCCCAGCGGTAGAGACGCCGGTCCTCCGCGGGGTCTTCCAGGTCGAAGATGTTCTTCACCCGGATGACCACCTCGCCGATCACCGCGCCGCTCTTCTCCAGCTCTTCGGACGACGGCAGAGGCGCGGGGGCGTCTTCAGAAATCGCCGCCCGGACGGCCGGAGTCGAAAACAAGAGGCCGAGCATGGCTGACAGGAGCACTTGGCGCGCGACTCGGTGCAATGGCTGAAACGACATCAAGACGACCTCCAGATTCCCGCAGCCTGCATTCTCTCCCGGATTCCCCCGGTAAGATACGCCTCATGCGGCTCCTCCTCGTCGAAGATGAAGCCCTGCTCGCCCGCCGGCTCCGCAAGGGTCTGCAGGAGGAGGCCTTCGCCGTCGACCACGCGGCCACCGCGCACGACGCGCGCAATCTCGTCCAGGGCACCGCCTACGACCTCATCATCCTCGACCTCATGCTGCCCGACGCCTCGGGCTTCGAGCTGCTCATTCAATGGCGCGCGGAGGGCGTCGCGGTGCCGGTGCTGATCCTCACCGCCCGCGACCACCTGGAGGACAAGCTGCGCGGCTTCGAGGCCGGGGCCGACGACTACCTCACCAAGCCCTTCGCCTTCGCCGAGTTGCTCGCCCGCGCTCACAGCCTGCTGCGCCGCCGCCAGGCGCCGCCCGCCGACGTCCTCACCTTCGGCGACGTCCGGCTGGACCGCGCCCGCCGCGAGGTGCAGCGCGACGGCCGGCTCCTCCACCTGACACCCAAGGAGCTCGCCCTGCTCGAATACCTCATGCTCCACCCCGGCCACGTGCTCGACCGCCTCACCCTCTCCGAGCACGTCTGGGACGCGGGCTACGACGCCAGGAGCAACGTGCTCGACGTCATCGTCGGCCGCCTGCGGCGCAAGCTCGAAGAGTCGGGGGGCACGCAGATCCTGCATACGGTCAAAGGGGTCGGCTACGTTCTGCGGTCGGCGGCGCAAGAGGCCGGATGAGCGTCTCGTCGCTCAAAGGGCGGATCGCCCTGGGCTCCGGCGGCCTCTTCTTCCTCCTGTATACGGTCGCTGCCGCCCTGGTGCTCATCCTCGACGCGCGCACCAGCCGCAATCAGCTCGAAGTGCTCCTCTACACCCACGCCAAATCGCTCGCCGGCTACTACGCCTCCACCCACCGGTTCGACGATCCGGAGCTTGCCGCGGTCGACAAGGACACCACCTTCCCCGTCTGGCTGCGCGTCGTCCACGAAGGCAAAGTCCTCGCCTCGACGCCGGGACTGCAAGACCTGGGGACCGGCCAGCGCGAGAAACGAGACGCCGGTCACCTGGAGATCTGGACGCCGGACCACGGCCGCCGGCTGGCCATGGTCTCCTACGGTGTCTGGAACGAGCCGGGCACGGAGGTCGAGGCCTTCTCCTCCCTCCACCTGCTGAACCAGCGCGAGCGGAACCTCGCCTACGCCCTCGCCGCCGCGGGCCTCCTCCTCCTCCCCTTCGCCGCCCTCGCCGGCCGCCTCCTCGCCGGGCGCGCCCTGGCGCCGGTCGACGCCCTCGTCGCCTCCATCCGCGCTCTCGGCACCGATCGTCTCGACCAGCGCCTCGCCGCCCCCGGAGCCGTCGCCGAGATCGCCCACCTCACCGACGAGTTCAACCGCCTTCTCGCCCGCCTCGAAGAGAGCGTCGACACCATGCGCCGCTTCACCGCCGACGCCTCGCACGAGCTGCGCACCCCGATCAGCATCCTGCGCACCGGCCTCGAAGTCACCCTGCGCAAAGATCGCACCGCCGAGGAGTACCGCGAGGTGCTGCTGGAGAACCTGGAAGAGATCGAACGCATCCAGCGCATCGTCGAAGCCCTCCTCACCCTCGCCCGCACGCAACCGGGAGACGGCCGCGCCGATCGGGAGATCCACACCGAAAGCGTGGACTTGTCCAGGCTCGTCACAGGAGCCCTGGCGACAATCCGTCCCCTGGCCGACGAGAAAAACCTGACTCTGGAGTCCGCCATCGCGCCGGACGTCCATCTCCAGGGAGATCCGGACCTGCTCCGCCTGATGGTCCTCAACCTTCTCGACAACGCGGTCAAATTCACCCCCGCCGGCGGCGCGATCCATCTGCGCCTCGAAGCCCTGGACGGCAAAGCCCGCCTGGAGATCCGCGACGACGGCCCTGGCATCGCGGAAGAAGACCGCCCCTTCCTCTTCGATCGCTTCTACCGCTCCCGCACGACCCGGGCGACACGCTCGACCGGCTCGGTCACCGGAGGCCTGGGCCTGAGCCTCGTGCGCTGGGTGGCGGAACGCCACGGCGGGACGGCGCGGCTGCTCGATATCGGCGAGACGGGCGAGACGGGCGGGCGGGGGGCGGGGTTTGAGGTGATGGTGCCGCTGGAGGCACGAGGTCATCGGCGGTGAGATGTTCGCCATGAGAGGTTTCCCGTTGAACGAGAGACCCTTTTTGCTCAACAAGAGACCCTTTTTGTTGAGCAGGACACCCTTTTTGTTGAGCAGGAGACCCTTTCCGTTGAACGGGAGACCCTTTTTGTTCAGCGAGAGACCCTTTTTGTTCGGCGGGAAACCCTTCTCGTTGAACGGGAGAGGCTTTTTGTTCAGCCGGAGACCCTTTTTGTTGAGCGAGAAAGGTCTCCCGTTGAACGGGAGACCCTTTTTGCTCAGCAAGAGACCCTTTTTGCTCGACGGGAGACCCTTTTTGTTGAACGGGAGAGGCTTTTTGTTGAGCAAGAAGGGTCTCTCGTTGAACAAGAAAGGCCCCGCCGACAGCGCTCAGCGCGGGCGGTGCTTGAAGTAGATCTCCGGGTTGCCGTCGCGCTCGTCGTACCAGACCGCGTACAGCTCTCCGCCCGCTGTCGCGACGCTGACGTGGCGCGAGTCCCCCGGCGCCCGGGTCAGGCGCTGGTCCGCGCCCCAGGTTTGGCCGCCGTCGGCTGACTCCTTGGCGTAGATCTCCTGGTTGCCGTCGCGGTCGTCGAACCAGAGCACGGTGACGTGGTCCCCGTCTGCCATGTCTGCGACAATGCTCGGCCGATGCGAGAGGCCCGGAGCGTGGGTCAGCCGCACGATCGGCCCCCAGGTCTGGCCGCCATCGTCGGAACGGCGGGTGTAGATCTCCCAGTCGTGGATCGACTGTGCGAGATGCTGTTCGAAGGTGTGGAGCGCCGCTTCGAGGACAGCGGGATCTCCGCCGCCGGCGACCCAGGCCGGCGCCGCGGCGATGATCTGCTGGAGCTTGTCGGCGACGCGGATCTGCAACGCATCAATGGAGGCGATGAGCGGCACGTCCGGGAAGGGGTGGAGCTGGTAGACCTGGCCGAGGAGCCGCAGCGCTTCGTCGAGCTTGCGCTCTTTCACCAGATAGGTGGCGCCCTGTTCCCCCAACGCGTCGACCTGGTCGAGGATCGCCCGGAGTTGCATGACGTCGCCTCCCGCCGCCGCCCAGGCCGGAGCCGCGGCCTCGATCTGCTGCGCCTTTTCGCCACAGCGCCGCCGCGCCTCCTCCTGCGGCTCGGGAACCAGAACGCCTGCGGGCTCGGGCAGGAACGGCAGGCCGAGCTGGCGCAGGATGCCGTCGAGCTCGGCTTCCGCCTGGCCCGGCTGGATCGGATTGTCGCGCTGGTCGAACCAGACGAGATGCACCCGGGACCCCGCGACCGCCAGCGAGGGAGCCCAGGAGCTCGCCGCGTTGTGGGTCAGGTGGAGCGCCGGCTCCCAGGTGCGGCCGGCGTCGGTCGAACGCCGGTAGTACTCCTCCTCGTTGCCATCCTGTGTGTCGACCCAGGCCACATGGATCGCCTCGCCCGCGACCTCGACGGTCGGCACCCAGGAGGCGGTGCGGCTCCCGGCGCTGAGCTGCCTCTCCCCGCCCCAGCTCGCGCCACCGTCGGAGGAGCCGCGGGTGAGCACCTCGGTGAAACCCGACCGGCTGTCCCCCCAGACGATCTGCGCCGTCAAGCCGGAGAGGGCGACGGCACAGTTCGCGGCGCCATGGCTCGCGGTCAACGCGGTGACCGGCTCCCAGCTCCGGCCCCCGTCGCGAGAACGGCGCAGGTACACGTCGACGCCGGTCCCGCCCGGCAGCCTGCCGTACCAAGCGACGAGGACGGTCTGCCCCGAGGAGGCGATCGCCGGGTGCTCGGCTACCTCGAAGCCCGGCGAGAGCAGACGGTCGCTCTCCCAGTTGGCGCCATGATCGAGCGAGCGCTTGGAGTAGACCTGGAAGCTGCCACCGCGATCGTCGTACCAGACGGCGTGAACCCGGCCGTCCGGCTCCGCCGCCACGCTGCGGGCGAAGTTGTAGGTGGTCAGCGAGTGGCCGGGATCGACGGTGAGCCGGCGATCGGGCTCCCAGGCTCCGGGAGCCGGAGCGGCCGCCCGGGCTCCGGCCAACGCTCCGGCCAGAACGGCCAGCGCTCCCACGGCCAGCCCCACAACCAGCGCAGTCCGCCGCGGCCCGCTCACGGCGTGCTCCGCTTCTGGATCTCGGCCATCTTGGTGAGCTGGGCCGGAGTGAGCAGGTTCTTGAGATGGATGAGCAGCGTGAGGTGGGCGCGCTTGATCGTCCGCTCGAGGCCCATCACCTGATCGGCGGCGGCGAGGGATTTGCTCTCGTTGACCGGCCTCTCCTGGAGGAGGTGCTGCAGCCCCTCGGAAGCCTCTTGCATGTTGAGCTGCGCGTCGAGGAACTGCTTCTGCGCCTGCACCACCTCGGTGCGGATCGCCTTGCGCTGGGCGTCGTCCAGCCCCAGCTCCTGGGCGTGGCCGAGCAGGGCCTCGGGCGAATAGAGCAGTTGGGCGATGGGATCAGCCCCGCCGCCGGGCTCGCCGTCTGCATGGGCCGGTGAGTTTGCCAAGGCAATGAAAGCGGCCACAAAGATCAAGGCGAAGGGACGGAAGGATTGGATGATCATCAAAGTCTCCTCAGGTCTGGGTCTGGGAAGGTGGGAATGGAATTGAGCAGCTCGCCGCCGGGGACGGCCAGAAGAAAGTCGGTCGGAGCTTTCCAGGTTGTGATCGTGGGCTGGTCCGGAGCCGCGAGCTTCGGAGCTTCCGGCCGGCCTCTCCAGACAACCAGCAGAGCAAGCAGGAGAACGCACGAGGCCAGCGCCAGCCTGCGGCGGCCGTGGCGTACCCGGGCCGGCCGGTGAATCACCCGCTCGTAGCCGGGAGCGGCGGCTTCCTCCCGGCGCTGGCGGGCGGCGAAGAGCCGGCGCAGCTCTTCTTCGCGGGGGTCATCGTTCGAAGTCATGCTTTTCCTTCCTCGGTGAGCAGCCGGCGCAGGCGCTCCTTGGCGCGGGTGTAGTGAACCCGCGCGCTGCCGAGCGAAATCGACAGCGCGCTCGCGGCTTCCTCGATCGTCATTTCGTGTTGCAGCCGGAGCTCGATCACCTCGCGCTGGCGCCGCGGCAGGCGAGCCAGTGCGGCATTCAGGCCTTGCAAACGGTCAGCAGGTTCCGCTTCTGCGCCGGACGGCTGCACGGCACGCCCCCAGCGTTCCAGCCAGAGCGCTTGCAGAATCCGGCGGCGGCGCTGCTCGGAGGCGGTGCGGCGGATCACTCCGAAGAGGAAGGTTTTGAAGCTCGACCGTTCCTCGAACCGGGCCCGCCCTTCCAGCACTTTGAGATAGCTCGTTTGCAGCACCTCTTCGGCCTCCTCCCGATCGCGCCGGCAACAGGAGAGCGCCCAACTGAAGCTGGCGGGGTGGAGCCGTTCAAGCTCCTGGGCTATGTCCTGTCGGGTCATCGGCTCTTTCGCCCGGCTTCAGAGTGACGTCAGAGCCGAGGCGTTCCGTCTTCTGGGTGGAGGTGCGCGCCGTTTATATGACAGCGCGCAGCGGCACATGCGGTGCATTGAGGCAAGTGAATCCTGGCGTGGTACACTATATCCAGTTGAATTGTCTGGAAGGATGACTTCACCGCGCCGGCGGTTCATCCGGGCATGGGGCGGATGCCGCATCTTCGCTTCTGTGCCCGTGGTGTCCGCGAGGAGAATGTCGTGCGCACCATGAACTGGTTGTTATGCAGTCTATGTCTACTTGCCGTCTCGTTCGTCCCCTCGGCTCTCCGCGCCGCCGAGGCCCCTGTCTGCGGCGAAAGCGATCTCCTGTTCGGCTGCACGAAGACCGATGAGCCGGGGCGGCTCCGGGCCGGTTGTGGCGTGCGCGCCGGGAATCGCTTCTTCGCCTCCGAGTGGCGGCTGTACGACTTGCAGACGGAAGGCATCCTGAAGGATGTCGCCGCAGGCCCCGAGGGCATTGCGCTGATCGAAATTCCTGATCAGCTCCACTGGGTCATTCTGGAAGGCGAGCTGGTCTGCAGGAACAGCTCGGGCGAGCTTGCCATCCCGTATCGGTTCCTCGTCGAGCGGACCCGGAAGGATGGATTTCAGCAGCGCGCCTACACGCCGGAGACTCTCATGGCGACAGGGAACTGGAACGCCGAGACCCAACTCCATTACGGCGAGTTCAGAAGCCGTTTGCTCCTCGGGGAGCCACGAGTATCCGGCCTCCGCTGAGCACCGCCCTACCAGCCCTCAGGCCAGCCACCAGGCGGCGGCTTCAACTGCGCCTTGATGAACCGAAGGTACTTGGCTGAGCCCTTCGTCAACTGAGACCAGAAACCACTTCCGCCGAGGCCCGCTTGACGCACGCCTGATCGAAAAGCTTCTTGAAGTTCTCGCGTCGCGTCTTCGCAAAAGCATAGCGCCAGAACTCGATCAGCGAGGAGACAACCGCCTGAGTATTCTTCACGTTGAAGCCCCACGATCCCGTATCAGGCCCGTCCTTGATCCATATCTGCGAATCTATGCACTTCAGGCAGTCCTCGACGGCCGTGAACGCAGGGTCCTCCTCATCCTTTCTGGGAGCAACAGGAACATAGCCAACTCTATCCTGCAACAAACGTACCGGCCAAACAAAGAAGCGGCTCAACGTCGAGAGGGGCTCGCTCTTGACGATGCCACTCTGCAAAGACTTCGACAGCGCACGCAAGTCATTCTCCATCTCCCCAAGCCTGAGGCCCCTGATCTGACTCTCGTTCCGCAAGATCTCAAGGCAGGCTATCGCCACGTTGCCCAAGATGATCGAATGCGGTTCTTCGGCTCCTTCGCCCAGCAGTCGATCGGGCTCCATCTTCATCACCGCAGACCAACGTTGTTCGAGAAGCGTCAACAGGCGCTGCCGATAGCGATCCCGCTCGGCGGAATCTGCCTCCTCAAAGATCTGGTCAAGCCAGCTCTCCCCAGTTCGGTCCTCCAACTCACGATCAACGGACAGGAAGAATGCCACCGATCGCGCCGCCCACGCTAGATAATCCGCCGACACGATCTTGCTGCCTCCGATCGCGCAGCCCAGTCCCCACCAAGCCTGATCCTCCTGGTCCCGGTCGAGGAAGTACTGCAAGAATCCTTTCACGATCTCATCTATCTTCCTACGCTCGGGATCGACAAAACCCTTGAATTCCTTCTGCGGGAACAGCCGACGAACATGCGAAAAAATATAAAGAAGACGAGATGTGCAGAGCGTACATCCAGAATGGCCGCAGGCACGGCCATCACTCCAGGTTATGAATTTCTCAGCAAGGAACAGGCGTATGCCGCTGATGGTCTCGGCCCGGAACCGCGATGAGCCAAAATCCAAGCAAACGACCGCCATGAGAATGGACTCGATTCCGTCATGCAGGTTGCGCCCAAAGAACCGCCAAGCAGGATAAAGAATTTTTTCGAAGCTGCTTTTCAGCGCCTCCTCCATTTCATCGAGCGACTCCGGAGCTTTCTGCTTCAGGCGAAAATAGGCGTCGAGAATAGAATTGCCAGCATATTCACCGGCGTTCTTGATCCAACCCAAAGTCCATTTAACCGTTTCACTATTGAAGGAGACCCGCGGCTCCAATTCTTGCCCTTTGAGCTTCTTCACTCCGCCATCCTGCCCGCCCAAAGTATAAATAGCAAGAAGGTCGAGGATGGACGAGACGTGACTTGGGGCCGGCCGCGCCAGGTTCTCTTCGACCCGATCAAGAAGCTCGATCACCCGCGCGAATCCAGCCGCCGCCTTCCGCGGCTCCAGCACGGCTTGAATTTTTCTCAGCGTGCTCCGGGCTTCATCGACCACTCTCTCTTCAAGAACCCGCCGGAGTGTCTCCGAGTGTTTCAAGTCTCGCTCGGCCGATTCTTTGACGCTCTCAATCTTGCCGCCCCCCAGGCTCTGCAAAATCCCCAGAGAACTTTTGACGGAGTCAGCCAAACCCGGCAAAATATCCCGCTCAATTCCGTGCTTCTCCCATCCGAGCCCTCGTACCACCCTTGCCAAGAGGACCAAGACCTGCTTCTCCTCCACGTGCTTTTCCATCTGCCGCAGGTAGTCCAACGCCGGAGCGAGCCTCTGACGCCACTCGCCGGGTCGCAGCTTGGGAGCTGAGCTCGATAGCATTTCACCTTGAACGATCTCCAAACGTCGCGCCAACCAACCGGAACAGACCTTCCTAGCCTCTAAATGCAGCTTTCCGAGACTATCGTTGAGCCCACTGAGAGAAGGCTCGTGAGGCAGAGCCTTAACGCTCTCCGCCAGGAATTTTACATGATCCTGTAGGTCATTCAGAATCGATCCCCATCTTTCGAGCCGGTCCGATCCAACCGAAACGTCATCCGGAAGGTCGCCTGGCAGCTCGTCGATCTCATGGAGAATCCCCTCGATCGCGGGTAGCCGAAACCAGACGCGCATCCGCGCAAGCTCCGGGATATTGTTGCGGAGGCGTTCCCTCACGCCGGAGTCCAGTTCCCGGATCTTCTGCTGAGCCTCCCGAAAGAGCCTTCCGTGGTTGCGCACCAAGCGGTTCATCAATGCCTCGACCTCCCGGCCACTGGCATAAAGCTCAAAGATCCAGTCGCGAGACAGGGAGCGCCGCACCGAATCGATCACTTGGGGAAGAATGGCCAACTCAGCAGAATCCTGCTGAATCTTCTCCAACTCCTTCGAAGCCGACGTCAAAACCTGGGCCGCCTCCTGATGCATATCCGTCTGCACTTTGCGTAGCGATTCGCTCAGGCCGTCCTCAAGCGCCACTGCCAGAAGGTCGGTGACCTTGCTCTCCCATTCGTCCGTCGTCGGAATAAGTCTTCTCCGAGGCTCACAATCAAAATTTATTCCCCACGCACCATGCTTGACGCCAACAGCAGCACCGTCACGAGCACACGACTGTCGAGCATAATTCATGACATATCGCTTGGCGTCATTTAAAATCCACAGCGCAGTCTTGCTCGCATACCTATCTCCAGTCCGGCCTACGACCCGGCCACGCTCAATGTCGAAGATCACTTCGTCCTTCTTGCGGCGCAGGAACAGGTCGAGCACAGGATCCTCGACCACCCAGCGGCTTTCCGACTCGTTGGCGATCACGGGATCCGGAGAGGGGAGAAATGGGTGCTCCATCGCCAAATCCTCAGCAGCGGCAAAGAGGGTCTGCAACAGTTTCGGCCGGACCTGAACGGCTCGACCGTGAACCTGGACCGACAGAGGCCCCTCTTCTTTCCGCTTCGAGATCTGCCTCGTTCTCCATGTCGAATGATGCGAGCAAATGGAGCAGAGCACCCCAAGCAATTGCTGATGGTCTGTGTAGGTTGCAGGCATGATTGGAAGCACCGGTTTGACGGGCTCGCTTGGATTGACTCTCTGCCGGATGAGTGCCTCTGTCATTTGTCCGTGTTCGTTGAGCAACTTCCAGCCGGGATTACTCAACACGTTTCCACCGCTGTAGGCGGCAAAGTATCCCAAATCATGAAGGAAGGCTGCCGCGTAGAGGAGGAATTTCTCAGGAGGCGTCAGACAGTCGCCTGCGGCATTGGCCAACTTGAGGCAGAGCCGGTAGATTTCATGCCCATGCTGCTCGATGGTTACGGAACTGCGGTCCGCCACATTGATCTCGGCACGAATGGAGAGCGCCAGGCCGAGACACTCAGCAAGAGCTGCTCGCTCGCTGCGGGTCATGAAAGTCAAACCGTAGCCCGTCGTTGACGGGGAGGGGGCCTCGAAGTCCACACGGCCATCGACGGCTCTCTCCAGGAATTCCATGAAATTTTCAAACCCTCCATCTTCGCCCGTCACGAGAAGGTCTTGAGAGGCGCGCTCGGCCATGACAAGAAGAAGCCGCGGATCTGGACGAGATATGTTGATCGCAAAAAGCTTCTTGTCGCGCTTGTCTTCCTCGGGAGCGAACGCTCGCAAAGCCGCGACGATCTTGGCATCAACGCCTGAGTAGCCGAGGACAACGACATCGTGCTCGGTCAGTAGCTCCTGCGCTAATCTCTGCTCCTCCGGGTTAGAGAACAAGTCACTGTTGGCAATATCGAGAATCAGATCATTGGGCCCACTGGTCTCCCGCTCGATCTTCTCGAGGCGCTTCAGATCCTGCATGAGCTCAGAATGGGCGGCAACCATGCCATCGGCGTTGCAAGTCTTGATTTCTTCGAGATATCTCTTGATCGTCTCGGAGACAAGACTGCAAATCAACTGCGCAAGACTCCTCTGCGGGGAGACCTCGCCGATTGATCCGTGTGGCTTATAGATCATCAGATGTTTGTTGCTTGTCTCCGTGAAGCTGGTTGAAACGAGAAAAGGCACCTGCTCAACCTTGAGGGCATCTTCAAGCAAAGTATCGAAATTCATGTTGACGATGGCCTTGACCCTTCCATGGCTGGCCAAAGTCGCCAGCCGGAGGTAGGCGGGGCAGTTCTTCCCATCAATCCGATTGAGGTATTTCTCCAGGGTCGCTTCTCTGGCCTTCGGCCCAAGGGTTCGCCAGTACTGATCGAGGCGGTCTCGTAGTGTCTCGAAGCTCCAGGAAGAGTCCGGCTGCTCGTGGTAACAGTCCTGCCAAAAGTACGCGAGAAGCTCCTGAAAGCTCGGCAAGCCGTACTGCTTGGAACAGCCCGCTCCGAGAAGAAACACGACTTTGGGGGAGAGGGGCGGCTCGGGCCTCAGCCGATTCGCCAGCATGGTAACGACATAGCCAAAGTCTGACTCTGAGCTCATCGGCACTCCTTGCGCGAAGTACTGCGTGCGCCGACCGGATCGAGCTTCTTGAAGGAAGCACACCTCCGGTCGGCAGACTCCTCAACTGTAGAGACACCAGTATACAGCAGATGTTTAGGCACGGCGGTTGGAGGAGGGTTCGAGGAGCCGTTCGTCGGTCGGCGAGTAATACCTCTCCGGCCGGCCGTCGTCTCTCTCTATGAAAGGAGACGAATCATGAAGACCAAGAATTCCGACCGGCGGTTGCAGCTCAGCCGCGAAACCGTCCGCCAGCTCGATTCCCGCGAGCTGACCGTGGCCGTAGGGGGACAGCCGTACGAGACCGTCGTCCGGCATACGGACGCGTGTCCCGTGACCACCGGCTAGAGAGTTGCCTTTCAAGGCGCACGGAGCACAGCGCTATGCTCCGTGCGCGCTTCTGAAACAATCGAAAAAACCTAGCCGCCCGTCGGAGTGCCACAGGCGTCCGACGGGCGGACGATCGTCTGATAGACCTCGCCTCCCCGGGCTTGATCGAGGGTCGCGGCGTTGAGCTGGCGGACGGTTTCGCGGTTGAGCTGCAGCTTCGGCATGGCGGTCGTCTTCTTCACGGAAATCCTCCTTGGCAGTGGCGCGTCGATCTCCTGCGCTGTAGGACAGAACGACACAGAGCGCACAACCCCCTCAGTCCCGCGGCACTAATACCAGGCTCCGCGGCCTTCGTCACAAGGAATATCGCGCTTGAAGCCGGACTTTCCCGGCCCGGGCCGCCACAAGGAGAATGTATGCCTTCGTCAGCTTTCCAAGGTTTGCGCCGCACGCTGCTGCTGGCCGGATTGGTGATCGGTCTCGCGCTGCCGGCCACCGCCAAGATGTATGAGCCACCGAAAAGCTTTACCCTCCGCGACAAGGCTTCGCTCGATCAGGTGGAGCGCAAGGTGCTCCCCAAGGTCGAAGTCGAGCGCCTGCTCGCCGAGGACAAGGAGAGCAGCCGGCAGGGGACGGCGCCGCAGCCGTTCCGCATCGCCGAAGCGTCCTATGTCCACTTCACTCCCCAGACCTCAGGCACCTGGACGACGCTCGCCGACCAGTCGCGCCTCTGGCGCCTGCGCATCCAGTCGGGCGCGGCGCAGAGCATGAGCCTGGGGATCACGCGCTTCGACATGCCGGCCGGCGCGAAGCTGTGGATCTACAACCCGGCGCAGAACGAGGTTGACGGCCCGTATACGGCGCAACACCGGAGCCGCCACGGGCGTCTCTGGACACCCATGATCAAGGGCGATGAGATCGTCGTCGAGCTCTTCGTTCCGGCGGGTGCCGCCGAGCCGGTCGTCGAAATCGGCAGAGTCAACCGCGGTTATCGCGGCATCGGCAAGGACGGCCTCTTCCCGGGCCAGAGTGAAGGCGCCTGCGAAAACGACGTCGTCTGCCCGGAAGGCAATCCCTGGAGCGACCAGATCCGCTCGGTGGCCGCCTTTACATTCGACATTCCCGGCAATACGGCCGCCTGCACCGGTCAGATGCTCAACGACACGGCCGGCGACTTCAAACCCTTTTTCCTCTCCGCCCACCACTGCGAGGTCGACGCCAGCAACGACGACACGGTGGTCGTCTTCTGGAATTTCCAATCGCCCACCTGCGGCACTCACGGCCCGGGTGACACCTCGCAGAACCAGACCGGCGCGATCTTCCGTTCTTCCTTTGCCGGCAGCGACTTTCTGCTCCTCGAGCTGGCCAGCAAGCCCGACCCGGACTTCAACGTCTTCTACGCCGGTTGGGACGCGAGTGGCACCGTAGCCCCTTCGACGGTCTGCATCCACCACCCATCCGTCGACGTCAAGGCGATCAGTTTTTCGAACAGCCCGACCGTGGCCGGCAACCTGTCTGATCCTGTGCATGCCAACCAGGCAACTCTGCTGCCCGACCCCAACGGCGACCACTTGCAGGCGGATTGGTCCTCCGGCGTCACCGAGGGCGGCTCGTCCGGATCGTGCCTCTGGAATGGCGCCAACAAACGCTGCATCGGCCAGCTCCATGGCGGACCGTCTTTCTGCGGCGCCTCGAGCTCCGACCTGCATGACTACTATGGACGGCTGAGCGTGAGCTGGAATGGTGGCGGCACCAAGGCTACCCGCCTCAAGGACTGGCTTGACCCGATGAGCGGCGGCTCGACGACCGGCCTTGACGGCGTCCAGCCGCCGATCCCCGGCGGCCCCTCGCTGCGCATCGAGCAGACGGTGCTCGATTACGGCGGCGTCGAGCTCGGCTTCGCGTTCACCAAGGCGATCGTCATCCACAACGACGGCGACGCCAATCTGATCGTCAGCGTGGTCAGCTCCACGCCCGGCAGCCCGGATCTCAGCCAGTGGCCGCTGAGCCAGTTGGTCAACAACGTCACGATCGCACCCGGCGCGGCGCCGCTGGTGCTCCAGCAGAAGTTCCTCCCCACCTCTCTCGGCGCGCATCAGATCGGCATCTCGGTGACCAGCAACGATCCGGCGCAGCCGTCCGTGCCGGTGCAACTGACCGGCTCCGGCACGTCTCCGATTCCGATGGACAGCGTGCTGGTGCTCGACCGCAGCGGCAGCATGAGCGACATCGCCGGAGCGCGCCAGAAGATCGAAGCGCTCGCCACCGCTGCCGATCTCTTCGCCAACCTCCTCCGGCCGGACACCGGCTCGGGAACGGGCGACAAGATCTCCCTCGTCAAATACAACAACATCGCCGAGCTCTACTCTCCGCTCGCCTTCGCCGACGATCCGGCCGTTGCCGGCTCGCACATCGCGGACATCGACAAGAAGCTCAACGCCGCGGCGCTCCTCGATCCCAACGGCCTCCTGCCGCAGGGCTCGACCAGCATCGGCTCCGGCATGAAGCTCGGCGCGAGCCAACTCCCGCTGCCCGCCGCAGGACGCAAGCACGTGATGGTCGTCCTCACCGACGGCATCGAGAACACCTGGCCGTTCATCGACGACGAGCTCGGACCAATCACCAACGCCGATCCCGCGCTGCGGATCTACAGCGTCGGCCTCGGCAGCAACATCGATCCCAGCAAGCTCCAGGAGATCACCAACGTCTCGAACGGCTACCACCAGGTCGCCGACGATCTGAGCGGCTCCAGCCTGTTCGATCTCGAAACCTTCTACTTCAAGATCTTCGCCAACGCGGCCGGCTTCTCGCTCGCGGTCGATCCCACGCTGCCGGTGACGATCGCCGGCTCCCTGCCGATCGTCGTCGATCACGCGATCATCAGCTCGTCGGACCACAGCGCGACGTTCCTGGTGCTCGATCTGCCGGCGACACGGTCGCTCTACACCCAGCAGCTCGTCGATCCGAAGGGAAACGTGATCGTTCCGGGGACCAAGATCGGCGGCGTGCCGGTCCTCATCCGCCAGCGCGGCACCTATACGATCTATAAAGTGGTGTTCCCGACCGGCCTCGCGCCGGCCGCCTACGTCGGCGACTGGCAGCTCCGCCTGCTGCCCACCCGGCGCACCGCGGTCCATCCGGTCGCTCCTGCGACCAGTCCTGTCGTGCAGATCGGCTTCGCCGCCGCCGTTGGCTCCGACTACCGTCTCGATCTCAAGGCGGTGTCGGCCACCTATCTGCCCGGCTCGCTGGTCACCGTCTCGGCGACGCTCTCCGAGGCCGGCTGGCCGGTGCGGTCGGTCCGCTTCAGCGCCACGATCACCGATCCGGAGCGCATCGCCTCGGCTCTCACCTTCTACGACGACGGCACGCACGGCGATCCGATCGCCGGCGACGGCGTCTGGACCGCGCAGACCTACAACACCAAGCTCGCGGGCAACTACCGCATCTTCGTCCGCACCAGCGGCACCAACGCGCGGCGTGAGCTGGTGAATCGCGAAGCGGCGCGCACGATCACACTGACCCCGCCGGCGCGCTGATCGCGTCCGGGCGTTGCAGGCAGCCGCCCGCCGGGGTTCGATCCCCCGGCGGGCGGTTTTTCGTTTACAGCAACTTGTCCGGCGTGATCGGCAGCTCTCGCACCCGCTTGCCGGTGGCGTGATAGACGGCGTTGGCGATGGCGGCGGCGACGCCGGTGATGCCGATCTCTCCGATGCCGCGGCAGCCGAGGGTGTTGATCACCGGATCGGGATAGCTCAACAGCTCCACCTCGATCTCGGGGATGTCGGCGTTGACCGGGATCGCATAGTCCGCGAAGTTGTCGGTCACCGGACGCCCGGTCCGCGGATCGTAGACGGTGTGCTCCAGGAGCGCCATGCCGATGCCCATGGTCACGCCGCCGAGGATCTGGCTGCGGCCGAGCCGGGTGTTGAGAATCCGCCCGCCGTCGATCACCGAAACCCAGCGGGTGACCTGAACGCGCGGCAGCGCCGGATCGATCTTCACTTCACAAAACTGCGCGCCGAACGAGTGGATGGAGTACTGTTTGGTTTTCTCATCCTCCAGCTTGACCGTGGCTTCCGCCTCGATCGACGGCAGCTTGGCCTGCGCCAGGAGATCGGTGAAAGAGTGCGAGGGAACTGCGTTGCCGGTCACTCCCAGGAGCTTTTCCTTGAGCGCCGCGGCCGCCTGGAGGATCGCCTCGCTCACGCTCGCGGCGGTGTTGGAGCCGCCCGAGACGGGCGCTTCGGGAAATTCGGTGTCGCCCAGCTCGAACGTAACCTTTTCGATCGGAAGACCGAGCGCGTCGGCCGCCACCTGGGTGAAGATGGTGTAGGAGCCGGTGCCGAGATCCTGGGTGGCCGCCTGCACCAGCGCGCGCCCGTCGGACGAGAGCTTGATCCGCGCCGACGCGGGCCGCCGGTTGCCGGCGTAGAGCGCGGTGGCCATGCCCCAGCCGACGAGCAGATCGCCGTCTTTCATCGAACGCGGCTCGTGGGAGCGCTTTTTCCAGCCGAATGTCTCCGCGCCGCGCTCGTAACACTCCTTGAGGTGTTTGCTCGACCAGGGCTTCCCCTCGGCCGGATCCTTGTCGGCGTGGTTGTGCAGCCGCAGCTCGACAGGGTCCATGTTGAGAGCCACGGCGAGCTCGTCCATGGCGGATTCGAGCGCGAAGCTGCCCGGGCAGTCACCGGGTGCCCGCATGGGCGTCGGCGGCGCGATGTTGACGCGCACCAGCTTGTGCGGCGTCGACACGTTCTCGCAGGCGTACAGGATCTTGCTGGTGGTGATGCCGCACGCCTCGACGAATTCGGTGGTCGTCGAGGTGGGCTGGAGGGTTTCATGTCGGAGGGCGGTCAACGCGCCGTCTTTCCGGGCGGCGAGGGTGAGCGTCTGCTCGGTCGCCGGACGGTGGCCGACGGAGGTGAACATCTGCTGCCGGGTCAGGTTGAGCTGCACCGGCCGGCGGGTCACCCGCGCCGCCATCGCCGCGAGGATCGTGTGCGGCCATTGGAAACCTTTACAGCCGAAACCGCCGCCGGTGAACGGGCAGAGCACGCGGACGTTCTCGGGCGGCACATCGAACGCCTTGGCGAGGATGTACTTGGTCCCCACCACCGCCTGCGTCGCGTCTTCGACGGTCAGCTTGTCGCCCTCCCACCGCGCGACGGTGGCCGAAGGCTCCATGGGGTTGTTGGTCTCGATCGGAATCGAGTAGGTCTGTTGTACTTTGATCAGACCGGACGCCGCGAGCGCGGTGTCGACGTCGCCGCGGTGGTGCTGCAGGTCGCGGCCCATCGACTTTTCCGGTGTGTAGGAAGTCCCCTCCGCCGCGGTCAGGACCGGCTTTTCTTCCTGGTAGCGCACCTGGACCAGAGAGGCGGCGTGGCGGGCCTGATCGAGCGTCTCCGCCACCACCAGCGCCACGTGCTGCCCCGCGTAATGGATCACGTCGTCCGAGAAAGGCGGCCGGTCGTCTCCCAGCTTGCCGGTCTTCGGGGGAGCGGATTTGTCGCCGGCCGGCTTGAGCCCCAGCTTCGGGGCGTTCTGGTGCGACAGGATCGTAATGACTCCGGGGACGCGGCCCGCGGCTCCGGTTTCGATCGCGGTGACGCGCCCCTTGGCGATGGTGCTCTGGACGAGGACGGCGTGCGCCAGGCGATCGTGGCGAAAGTCCGCGGCGTACTTCGCGGCGCCGGTGACCTTCCGCCGGCCGTCCACGCGTTCGATGGGTTGTCCGACGGCCGGGCTCATCCTTTCATCTCCGTGGCATTGGCTAGAGCGCGGACGAGGGTCCGTTTCGCCAGCTCGATCTTGAATCCGTTGTGTTTCTGCGCCCGCGCGCCGCGCAGGGCCGCGTCGGCCGCGGCACGGAACGCTGCTTCATCCGCCTTGGCGCCGGTGAGCGCCTGCTCCGCCTCGCGCGAACGCCACGGCTTGGTGGCGACGCCTCCCAGGGCGACGCGGGCGGCGCGGATGTGCCCTCCCCTCCCCCCTTCGAGATCGAGCGCCACGGCGGCCGAGGCGAGCGCGAACTCATAGCTCGCGCGGTCGCGCACCTTGAGATAGGTCGAACGCGCGAGCCAAGGCATCGCCGGCAGGTCGACGGCGGTGATCAGCTCGCCATGCTCCAGCACGCTCTCACGCGCCGGATCGTCGCCGTAGGAAATGTGGAAGTCGGCGAGCGGAATCGTCCGCTCGGCGCCGTTGCGGCGGCGCGTGCGGACCACCGCGTCCAGCGCGGCCATGGCGACCGGCATGTCGCCGGGGAAGGTCGCGATGCACTTGTCGCTCGTGCCGAGCACGGCGTGGATGCGGTTGTACCCTTCGAGAGCGGCGCAGCCGGAGCCGGGCTGCCGCTTGTTGCAGGGCGAGATCGCGTCGCGGAAATAGTAGCAGCGCGTGCGCTGCATCAGGTTTCCACCCACGGTCGCCATGTTGCGGAGCTGCGGGCTGGCGCCCGACAGCAAGGCTTCAGACAGTACCGGGTACTGCCGGCGGATCGTCTTGTCGCTGGCGAGGTCGCTGTTGCGCACCAGCGCGCCGATGCGCACTCCACCTCCGGGCAGGCTCTCGATCTTCGCCAGCGGCAGGGCGTTGATGTCGACCAGCGCGTCCGGGGTTTCGACGTTCAGGCGCAGCAGATCGACCAGCGTCGTGCCGCCGGCGAGGAACTTCGCGTGGGGATCTCCCGCCACGGAATTGATCGCTTCGTCCGGCTGTGCCGCCTGATGGAAAGTAAAAGGATTCATGCGGACTTCCCTCCCCGCGCCTCGCGCACCGCCGCGACGATGTTCGGATAGGCGCCGCAGCGGCAGAGGTTGCCGCTCATGCATTCGCGGATGGCCGCCGGATCGTCCGGGCACCCTTCGTGGAGGAGGCCGACGGCGGAGACGATCTGCCCCGGCGTACAGTAGCCGCACTGGAACGCGTCGTGTTTCACGAATGCCGCCTGCACCGGATGGAGCTGGTCGCCCTGGGCGAGCCCCTCGACGGTGGTCACCCGGCGCCCCGGCACCATCGCGGCGAGGGTCAGGCAGGAAAGTACGCGGCGGTCGTCGACGAGCACCGTGCAGGCGCCGCACTGGCCGTGGTCGCACCCCTTCTTGGTGCCGGTGAGCCCGATCTCCTCACGCAGGGTGTCCAGCAGGCTGGCGCGGGCGTCGAGATCGATGGGGTGCTCCTGGCCGTTGACGTTGAGTGTGACCGACACCTTCGCCGTCTTCAGCGGCTTCATTGTCTTCCCGGCGGTCTTGCCGGCCGCTCGCGCCGTCGCGGCGGCGAAACGGACAGCCGGAACCGCCGTCAGGGAGAGGCCGAGGAACATGCGCCGATCCAGGCCGCCCGGCCCGTGCTCTTCCGCTCCATCCAGTTCTTCAGGATCTCGATTGTCGTCACGATTCACAGAGGCTCCCTTCCCCGAGAAGACCCCGCCTGGCGCGCGGGTCTTTCGCGGGCTCATGCAAGAAGAGTTCCCAAAACAATCTGGTTCGATCCGCGTAAGATGGAGCCACATGGCAGACTTCCGTGGATTTGACCGCCCTCGGCGGAGACCGTTCCTGCGCGGCGTCCTCCTCCTGCTCGCGCTGGTGGCCCTCGGCATAGGCGGCAAGATCGCCTGGCGGCACACCCATCTCCGAGTCTTTTTCGACAACGGCCTCACCGTTCCGGTCACCATCCGCGTCGACGGCACGTCCTTTCCGGTCGCGGCCGGAGCCCATGTCGAGCGCTCCCTGCCGCCCGGCGAGCACGAGGTGACGGTGACCGGCCCGGCCGGCGAGATCGAGCGCTACACCGCGGAGATGCGCGCCCCCCAGCCGCTCGACGCGTTCGCAGATCCGGGCTTCTTCGTCTACGACGTCTCCGAGGTCCACGCCTACCTGCGGGAAGAGAACAGCTACTCGCCGAAGAAAGAGGAGCACTGGCGGACCTACCGCAGCACCGTCATCGGCCTGCAACGCTTCTTCGCGCAAGACGCCGTCGACGACCTCTTCCGCAAGTCGCCGAAGTCGATCCAGGGGGATGGCACCGACTCGGTCGAGAGGCGCACGGCCTTCAACGTCGCGCCCAACGGCCTGGTCGACTACGCCGTCGACCGCTCCGAGGAGGGCGATTTCAAGGAGGCCGAGAAGGCGCTGCGCAAGGCGATCGCGCTCTCACCCTGCGGCGCGCTCGAATGGCAGACACTCCACACTGTGCTCTGGCGCCAGAACCGGCCGGAGATGGCGCTCGCCGCGGTCCGCGAGTGGACCTCCTGCCCCGGGCTTGAGCCACACCGCTACTACCAGGAGACCATGCGCCGCGCCGGCCAGGAGCAGGCGGTCCTGGCCGAATACCGGCAGCGCCTCGCCGCACATCCGGAGGTTGGAGCCAACCATTATCTCTATGGGAGACTCTTGCCGGATCTGGACCCGAAGATCGCCGCCTTCCGTTCCGCCGTGCAGCTCGATCCCGGTCTGGTCCTCGCCCAGAAGGCGCTCGGCACCGCACTCCTCGCCGAAGAGAAGTACGCCGAAGCTTTCGAGGTCCTTGGACACGCGCTCGAAATCCCCGCCCATCCCGACGACCTCTATCTGACCTATGCCGAGGCGGCCGTCGGAGCCGGAACCCTGGGCCCTGCCGATCAGGAGCTGAAGAAGTGGGCCGGCACCAAGCCCGACGACGTCTGGCAGGCCCGCTGGCTGCTCGCTCTCGCCGCCGGCCGATTCGACGACGCCCAGAATCTGCTCAACGCCCACGAAGCGGTCGATCCCGACGACAGCGCCCTCTGGCGCCACCGCGCCCTCCTGCTCAACCTCGCCGGCAAGCGCGAAAAGCTCGACCGCGAGCTCACCCGCGCCGCCCACCGCGACGACCTAGCGCGCGACCTTGCCCACGTCCATCTCGAGCTGGCCTGGCAAGAGAAGAGATTCCTCGATGCCGCCGATGTGGTCGACAAAGAGATGGTCGCGGTCTCCACGAATTCCAAATCTCTCGATCGCCTGTACGGCGCCGCCGCCCTGCTCCTCGCCCGGAACACCATGGGCGCCGAGGTGTATCTCGCCCGCCTCGCCGCCGACCTGGAGCACTCCGTCCCCTACCCCGATCCCGGCACCGCCACCACTGCTCTGCTCACCGACGCCCTGCGCCACCCCCTCCCCCCGGCCGAAGTGATCCAGAAAGCCGCCCGCATCGACTACCAGTCGCTCCCCCACGCCTACTTCATCCTCGGCGTCCGCGCCACCGTGGCGGGAGACACCGCCGCCGCCCGCGGCTTCTTTGAAAAGAGCCGGAAGACGGCGCTCAGTCTGGAGTTTCCGTATCTGGCGGCGGGAAACCAGGGGCACGGAGGCGGCTAAGTTATACTGCGCGTCTGAAGGAAGGTGAGATGAACCGAACCGAGCTGACCGAGCTGATCAAGAATGGCGAGAATTCCGGGGTGGAATTCAAGCGAGACGACATTCCTCCGGAAAAGTTGGCCAAGGAAATGGCGGCGCTTCTCAACCTCGAGGGGGGACACATCCTCCTGGGAGTCGAGAATGATCGGTCGGCCTCCGGGTTGACGCGCGATCCCACAAAGGCTGAGGAGTGGGTGATGGAGGCCGCCCGCGCTCACCTGCGCCCGGCGGCAATTCCTTTTTGGGAAACGATCGAATGGAGCGAGGGCAAGATTCTGGGCATTGTCTCATTGTCCGCGGATGCGCCGGACAAGCCCTACAAGGCAAAGCGCGGGTCGGCGTGGGTTACACAGATCCGGGTCGGTACCACAACGCGCGATGCGACGGATGAAGAGGAGGTTCGCCTCTACCAGCAGTCGGGCCGATTGCAATACGACCGCAAGCCGGTGCCGGGTTCGTCGTTCACCGATCTTGACCACCGCAGGTTGATCAACTACTTCAGGGATATTCGGCGACAGTCCTATCCAGCCGAGGCCGATCAGGAAGGCTGGCTGCGTCTTCTGGTCAATACCGAGCTCATGGCCGAGGATCGGAACCGTGCGATCCCGAGCACCGGGGGGCTCCTTCTGTTCGGAGCGCGTCCACACAAGTACCTGCCTCAGTCAGGGATCACCGCTGTGGCGTACGTAGGCACGGAAAAGGATTACGCGGCGAAAGAGAGAGCCGTGATCCGTGGCCCCGTGGTGGCCCTCCTCTCCGAGGCGGAGGAGCTCGTTGAGACCGGGGTCATTGCACAGGCTCTGGAGTTCGTCCGGCGCAACACTTCGGTCGCAGCCTGGATCGATGAAGGCGGCAGGCGGCAGGAACGCTGGGACTATCCGCTGGAGGCCGTTCGCGAGGCGATCGTCAATGCAATCGCTCACCGCGACTACACAATCACGGTCATCGACATTGATCTCTCCATCTACTCCGACCGCCTGGAGGTGATCTCACCGGGCCGTCTCCCGAACACCGTCACTGTCGAAAAGATGCGTGCGGGTTACCGGGCATCGCGGAATGAGCTGATCAAGGAAGTGCTCCGGGATTACCGCTACATCGAAGCCACGGGTCTCGGTGTCCCGCGGAAAATCGTGCAGGGCATGCTGGCTCACAATGGCACGGAGCCGGATCTCATCGAAGATGATGAACGCTTCATCGTCCGGCTCTGGAAGGAACGCAAGCCCGTATAGGAAGTGCCTACCGCTCCTCCATCACCCACAGCTCTTCCCCGGTCTCCGGCTGGAAACCGCTGAAATAGAGGCGGTCCCTCACCGGCAGGAAGGAGATACAGGAAAGGTTTTCGAGCTTCTGGACCGTGGCGCCCGCGCCGTTCCAGACATAGCAGGCGCCTTCTCCCTCGGAGCTGTCTTCTTTGTTGGCGGTGAGGACCAATTGGTTCTTGAATCCGATCGATTGACTGCTGTAGCTCGAGATCCCGCGCCCCCCTGAATCGAGAAGCTGGAACGTCCCCTCCGCGGTCCCGTCGGTGATCCAGTAGGTGTCATCTTCATTGGAGACGAACGCGAGGCGGTCGCCGACGGGCACCGGGGGCCGATCATCGTAGGGGTTGAGCGATGGGACGGAAACCTGGAAGGTACCGGCTGGAGTGCCGTCGGTGGTCCACAGGTGCCTGATGTCGTAGCCGGTCTCGGGATCTTCGACGATCATCGTGAAGTACAGATGGTTGGTCGTCGTGGAGAAACCTCCGAAAGATCCCGTGGAATCGGCAAAGCGCAACGGAGCGGTCCCGGCTGGCGTGCCGTCGGACACCCAGAGAACGATCTCTCCACCCGCCTCAGCCGCCCCGCGGAAGAAGAGCTTGCCGCCGGACTCGGCGGAGGTGATCCCGCCGGAGCGCTCGAGGGGCGCCAGCAGGGGATCGGCGTCGACCAGACGGCGCGTTCCTTCAGCCGTGCCGTCGGTGAGCCAGAGCTCGGGGTTGGCGCCTGATCGCCGGAAAAGGAGCTGGCCGCGCAGGAGACGAGCGCTGGCGAGATCCGCGCCGGCCGAGTCCGGACCCGGCACGAGATCGACGATCAGATGGGTCGACGCCGGCGTGCCTTCCGTCACCCAGAGCTCGGTGCCGTGCTCCGCATCCGTCGCGGAGAAGACGGCGCGGGTCCCGGACCCAAGGACGAGGACCGAGTCCACGGCCACCTCCGGCGGCGTGAGCCGCGAGAATCCGGCCGCCGTGCCGTCGGTCGACCAGAGAGCGTCGGAGCTCTCCGGAGCGCGGGTCGTTCCCACGACAAGCAGGTGCTCGCCGAGGCTCAGCCCGCCAACGCTGTCGGACTTTCCCAGTCGCAGGTCTGGGGGAATCGGAACCCGATAGGTCCCGCCGCGGGTGCCGTCGCTCTTCCAGAGCCCGTATCCCACCGCCGGGGCGCGGGTCTGGAAGTAGATCCGGTCTCCGGCGGCGCCGAGGAGGGTGGGATGGGAGCCTCTGTCGTCCAGGAGTCCCAGGTCGGCCCACAGTTTCGTGGTCTCGGGCGTTCCGCCGGTGATCCACAACTCGTCGCCCAGGGCGGCGGTTCGCGCGGAGAAGAAGCTGTCGAAATAGCCTTCGTACTGGATTCCGGTGGTGGCTTCGACGCCGGGCGGGGTCAGCCGCGCCGTTCCGGTCGCCGTACCGTCCGTCTGCCAGAGCGCGCGCAGCTCTCCCGTGCCCGCCATCGCAGAGGCGGTGAAGAAGACGCCGGACGGGCTGCCGTACTCTCGCGTGGTGAGATCTCGCGGATCGCTGGCGCACGGCCCGGGGCAGAGATCGATCAGCAGTTGCGTCCCTTGCGGCGTTCCGTCGGTCCGCCAGAGCTCGCGGCCGTGGACGCCGTCGTCGGCCACGAAGTACCAGCGCCCGTCTTTCCAGAGAATGGGAACATCGATCTGCCGCAATGGATCAGGCGCGAAGCTCGTGAGCGGAACCGTGCCGGCCGCCGTCCCGTCGCTGGTCCAGAGCTGCCGGCCCTGGCGGCCGTCATCGATCACGAGGAACGCCCGGCCGTTCACCACCCGCGCCGCGGACACCGTGGCCGCCCCTGGACCTGGAACGATTTCGGTGAACGGTTGGAGCCCACCGCGCTTCGTGCCGTCGCTCCACCACAGCTCGGGCTCGCCGCCGGAGATCGCGAGGAGCAGGCGCCCATGCAGGGCGCCGGCGAGCCGTAGCGGCACATTCCGTCCGGAGAAGGGAGCGGCGACGGCCATCGTTCCGGCTTTCGTGCCGTCGGTCTTCCACAAGGCGATCCCCAACGCGCGATGGCGGGCGATGAAGAAGCTCCACGTTCGTCCGGGCGTCCAATCCCGCAGCAGATGGCCGTCCTCCAGCGGCAGCGGCCGGGCGAGCTCGACGGCACCCCTCCCATAGTCGACCGTCCACAGCCCGCGCTCGCCACCCCGGGAGGCCTCGAAAAGCCCGGCAGTGCTCACCCACTGCCCCGGATAGACCGCGCCGAGGCGGCTCACCGGCTTCCCGCTGATGGGCCGTGCCATGTCGTACGGAGATCCATCCGCGAGCCAGAAGCTCCAGCCGCCCTTTGCCCCGCGGGAGGCATAGAACGGGCCGTCGATCTGCCGGATCTCCTCGCGCCGCAGGATCCGCCGGAGGTTTTCGTTCCGCTCGGAGTGGAGCCACAACTCGCGCCCACCGAAGGCGGTGAACGTCAGACCGAACTCCACACCCCCGAACTGTCGCGGGCTGGAGCTGCCGGCATAGGACGTCTCGTCGATGTCGCGCACCAGGCGCGGCGTGAGCCCGGCCGGGCAGAGGGAGGGGATGGAAAGGAGGATCAGTGCCAGAGCGCCTCGGCGCAGGCTCGGGGAAGGCATGAGATAAGGATACGTGCAGATGGTGGGGAAAGTTCTCCCCTGGCGGGCACCGTGCGTGGAGTGTGCTCTCCTTGGGACGCGTTCAAAGAGACCCAGAATCCGATGGGTAGCGAGGCGCGCCCATGGGGAGTCAGACGCGCCCTGCCGCCCGTTGACCACTGCGAACCAGTTCGGACTGCTGTGCGGTGCTCTCCCGTAGAGGAGAGCACTTGGCTCTTTCCTGCGACCCAACAGCTGGACCGGCGAGTGCTATCAACACGCCGCCGGACCTGAACAGGCACAGGAGTAACAGTCCCATGCCCAGTTTGCCAGATCGTACACCGCCCAGCGGTCCCAACGATCCCGTCGCCCGATTCCTACCATCGACGCGGAGAGCTTCGAGGGCTTAGAAGGCTTCCGGGAAACCCCGCTTGCGTCTTCACCGCGCCCGGCGCGACCGAGACGCTCCGCGCTCTCGGAGATCTGCTCTACACAATGGCCCTGGAGGACACGCAGCCTTGGCCCGTCGAGCCGGACCGCTCGTTCTACGACCAAGTGCGGGCGGCGTCGCCGATCTGCGCCACCTCGAAGAATACCTTGCCCACCTCGCCACGCAACAGGCGAAAGCCTCTCGTTTCCAAGGGGAGGAGGTCATCATCTCGGGCCTCATTTCTCCGCCCTTCGCCATAACCGCGGGAGACTTGACCGACGAGAAGGTCTTCGTCAATAATGCACAAACCGCTCTCGCTCAATGTCTATATGCCTGTTCACGACAGCAACCAACAAGAATTTTTTAGCCAGGCGGTCGTCTTCTCAATCGTTAGCGCCTCCGGCTTTAATATCCTCATGCCGCGAGTGGACCGCAAAAAGCTCGACTTCACTATCGAGGGCGATAGCGTCGAGAGCAGGATCAACGTACAGCTTAAAAGCACCACTGTTGCGCGGTTCAGTAGAGGCGCGCTGCACTATACCCTAGACAGAGCGACATACGACATCCTCAGAGTGCCATCTTCAAGCCCTTTCTGGCTTGTCGTTGTCGTTTTGCCGCGCGATGTGCGGCGCTGGGCCTCGCACTCGAAGGCGAGTCTTATCCTTCGCCGTTGTACGTACTGGCATTCCCTTGAGGGCTATCCAGAGATCATCACCGAAAGCGCAACGGTTCGAATCCCGGAGGAGCAGCGCTTTACGGTAGAATGCCTCCAGGCGACCATGCTCGCCCTTGAGTCGACTCCATGAAGGACGCCATCCAGGAAGCCGCCATCTTAGAGGCCATCTCTCCTGCCGATGCAGAGAGGTACCTGCTGGCGCATGCTTGGCATCAGAAGGACGTCCGGCCTGGACGTTTCTCTGTCTGGGAGCATCCTGAAATGCAGGCGCTCGCCCTTGTTCCCGCCAGGCAAGAATTTCCCGATTACGCAGTGCGAATGTCTGAGCTATTGGCGCAGCTTGAAGTCGTCGAACAACGCTCCCAAGTATCTATCGCGAGAGATTTACGTCACGGACTAGCCGACACCATACGCCTTGTGCGCGCCACCACGAGCAAATGGGAGGACGGTTCGATTCCTCTCGACGCAGGTGCCGCCTTGGTCGCAAATGCTCGCGCCATGGTGCTGGCTGCGGCCTGTTCAGCGGTCTATGCCCGCGCGCTTTATGCCTCTCGCAAGCCCGAGCCGGCCGAGCAATACATCAAGAAAGTCCGGATGGGGCACACGGAGGATGGCAGCTATGCAATTACGCTAATTTCTCCCATGACTGTCACTCTACCTCTTTTCTCTTCAATGCCGGACCCTCCGTTTGAAAGACGTGCGACCACGCTTCTTGTCGAATCCGTAGCCGCGGCAACTCGCGCGGCGATGGCCTGCGAGGCTCGAGACAGTCTCGACCCCCTTATCGAGGCTGTGCCGTTAGGCGTGAGCGCCAACCTATTGGATGCCTTGGTTGGCCTTTACGACAAGAGCGAGCCAGCCCGTATCGGCTTATTCGTAAGCTGGGCGACCGCGACCGGTCTCGACGCCCCACCCCTGAGCCAGGCGACGATACCTCAGAAGGCTACTCGCTTCTTCGAGGCGGCAAGCAAGGCACTCAAAGAGAGAGAGCCGCGCGACGATGTGTCTATAGCGGGATTTGTAACCGATTTACATCGAGAGCTGCGCTTGATGCGGGACACCCCCCAAGCCGCGGGCGGCGTAATAACTATCGCTGGGCAAATTGATGGGGTGCCCAAAAAAGTGATGGTCGAGCTGCCGGCAAATGAATATGAGAAGGCGACGCACTCTCACACCCAAGGATCGCCCGTTCGTGCCATAGGCAATCTACGTAAACAGGGCCGGCAGTATCACCTCATTGACCTGCAAGAAGTCTTCTTCTACGACATGGAGTGAGCGATACCTGATCTATCTGCCGGAGACGCGCCACCATGCATAGCTCCCGGCAGGCCAAAGCTCTCGCCGCAGAGCTGGCGGTCGCGCTGATCAGGGGTGACCCGCTCCCGAGCCCGAGCGCCATCCTTGACGGCATGAACAAGAGGCGATGCGAACACGCTGGGGACCGATCCGAGGGTCGGTCTTCATTTTCTTGCTTCCAGAGCGGCGTACTCCGCGCCGTGGGGTATCTTTTCCCTTTGGGAAAGGGTACAGGATCACTATCGCGAAAATTCCAAGGCTCTTAGCCGTCGCCCCGGTGATCAAGGCGACAATGATGGAATCGCTCAAATGAAATGCGAGTCAACCAGTCCCAACATAGCGAAGAGCATGAAGAGCCAGTTTTCCGGCTTCTCTGATTCCAGGTTACCACACTTTCTCCGGTCCTCAATGACCTGCTTCCTACCCTCTGTTTCGATCTCATAAGGCGCAGATAGACTCGCTTCAGTTCAACATGCGCTCAAGGCGCGCATGAATGCCGCCTACACATGACGGTCGATCTGAAGAATACCGGCAAGGGCAACCTCTTCGTCATCTTCGGAGAGCCCGACATCGATATCCTCCTCGCCGAGGACGGCCAGATTCGGGTCAAGATCAACGGCGTCGACGTCTTCCACCCGAACACCGGCGAAGTCCGGAGCGATGGCGCCGAGGGCATCGCCTGCGGGTTCATCGACACCGACTACAACGCAGAGAGTTTCTTCGTGCGCCACGCCTACTTCCTTGGCGCCAACGATCCCTACAAGGCGCTCAAGACCACGCTCAAGGCGGAGATCGACGAAGAAGCCTGGGCCACGCTCCAGAGCGACACCTCACGCCCCTTTGCCAAGCCGACGTCCGGCTGGATCGCAGTGAAGGTCATCAACCATCTGGGCGACGAGGTGATGAAGATCTTCCGGGTGGGGTGAGCGCGGCGACGGCCGCCGGAAGAAAGGTCCGCCCGCCCAGATCCATCCCGCTCGCAGGGCTCGCACTCAGGATGACTCCATGGGAGACCGGCGCCAACCCGTCATCCGGCAACTCTCACCGGTCATCCGCCGCCACTGGCGGGTCACGCGCCAACTCTCACCGGTCATCCGTCAACACTGGTGGGTCACGCGGCAGCTCTCGCCGGTCATCCGTGAACACTGGCGGATAACGCGTCAACTCTCACCGGTCCAGGACTTTGAAGAAGGATCAGGCACTGGTCAAGGAGAACACGTGCCATGCATGCGGATTGCCGGGGCGCCTGCTTTCTATGGCGGCGCCGCTCGTAAACTCCGCGATGACGCCTGCCCAGAACGGAAGCGCACCCAGATTCCCTTCGGAAACACGAACGATCCATCGGCCGGGAAAGCGATTCCACAGCAGAATGGCCGCCCGGCGGCCGACGCCGGAGCGCCTGTAGCGCCGAAGCACGAAGAATTCGGCGACGTCGAAGACGTCCGGATCGTCGGACGCCGGTGAGCCGTGGGTGACCAGCGCGAATCCCGCCACCCGGCCATCGCAGCGGATCAGGAACGGGAACCGGCGCCCGGGCTCTGACCAGTAGAGCCCGAGCTTCGGATAGCCGAAGCGTCCGTCGGGCCCCAGCTCGATGTTCGGGAATGCCGCGCTGAGGTCGTGAACGTAGAGCTCGAGCAGATTGGCCAACAACGTGGCATCCGCCATCGTCGCGACATCGAGAACCACTTCGTGCGGATCGTCCATCACGCGCGGAAAGCGACACCTGTCAGCGTTTCGCTCAACTGCCACAGCCGCTCGGCCAGCTCCGGATCGATCGCCCAGGGCCGCACACCCGCCGGCCCCGGAAGGTCGGCGGGAATCGCCACCGCGATATCCACGTCTTCGCAGTAGACGCCGCCCATGCCCTCCAGTTGAGGGCTCGTGGCACACCAGACGGACGTCGCGGCGCCTTGCGCGACCGTCTTGTAATCACCACCCTCGGTGACCGATTCGCCGGGCGGAATGTATCCGTTCGGCACGTCGCGGGAGAGACCGTACGCTCGCAGGTCGTCGTCGGTGAGGTCACGCGTCAGGTCCGTCAGGATTCTGCCGGGATGGAGCGAGAAAGCACGGACCCCATACGGCTCGCCGAGTGTGTCGAGCTTCACCGCGAACAGCACATTGGCCGACTTGGACTGACCATAAGCCTTCCACTTGTCATACGGGTGGCGCTCGAAATTCGGGTCCTCGAAATCGACGCCACCGAAGCGATGACCGCGCGACGAGACCGCCACCACCCGCGCGTCGCCGGCCTTGCGCAGCGCCGGCCAGAGCTCGAACGCGAGTTGGAAATGGCCGAGATGATTGGCGGCAAACTGAGCTTCATAGCCACGGGCATTGCGAGTCAACGGCGTCGCCATGATCCCGGCGCTATTGACGAGCGCATGCAGGGGCCGGCCCGAGTCGAGAAACGACTGCGCGAACGCGTGGATCGATGCCGCATCCAGAAGATCGAGAGCCGCCTGCTCCACCCGCGCCATCCCGGCCAGCGCGAGGCGTGCCTTCTCCGGTGAACGCGCGGGAACGACGACGGTCGCCCCGGCCGCCGCCAGGACGCGCGCGGTCTCCAAACCGAGACCGGAATAGCCGCCGGTCACGATCATGGTCTTACCGGTCAGGTTCTGACCGGCGAGGGCTTCCTCGGCCGTAGTGGCGGGTCCGAAGCCGGAAGGGAGGGGGACTTGTTTGCTTGTCATGGGTTGTGCTCCTATTTCGGTCGACCTAGCAACCAGGCACCCTTTTCGGCGGGATTACCGCCCGCCCTTGGCATATCACTCTTGGCTGACTCTATATGGTATGTAACTAGAAGGTGCTCATCGGGCAGATGATCCGTTCATGCACGCCAAACATGCAGATCTTGATCCAAAGGCTCAGATCAATGCCCAGTACAGAACGGAAACGCTCCGACCGATCCTCGAGGCGGTAACACGGATCAGGGCAATAACCTTGGGGTACGGGGCGTCTGTAGCTCGACGGTCGTTGCTCTGTCAGTCTGTAATACATCTCGAAGTGATGATCGACATCTCCGACACACGCAGGAGGCATCTTCGCGTGATCATGCAGAGCTCCATGAAACACAAGAACCCAGGGTTTCTCCCCCTTCAACGTAATTGTACGACCCTGAGTTATATTACCAAAGTTCCGAATCTGTATCTTGATGACTCCAGAGCTCACCACTTCCGCTAACGCCATATCTCCGGCCATGGTTTCCAGAGGCTTTGGGATCTTGCCGCGGAGCGGTTCAAATTTCAGGGGGTTGCCGCAGGCGCTCTTCGCTTGGATCTTTTGAACAGGTAGAATCACACGTCCGTCCAGAGGACAGTTGACGGGCTTCGGATCCAGGCATTCTTTTCTCAAAACGAGATGCTCGGACTCAAGGTCCCGCATGAGGGCAGGGCAGTCATTGTCCCCGGCGTCGCAGATCTCACCGGAAAAAGCCTCAGAAGTCTCCTCTCGGAGGAATCTGACCTCCTCACGCCGGAGACGCCATGAACAGAACGCAGGCCTTCCGTCCTTTAGCGCCCGCTCGTAGGGCATGCGTTGTACGCCCGCGAGGAGCTGCTCCATCAACAAGCTCCAACCGGCCTCGTCGGGACATTCGTCTGATTCCTCAACGTCCTCGGCGCTGACTACAAGAACCCCATCATGCCTGGGTATGGGGCACCCATCGCTTGCTTGTTGTGGCCCGACGGAATCCACCAGAAGAGCAGCGACTCCATCGCTGCTCCTGGTGAAGGAAATAAGCCCGATGAGAAGCACATACGCAATCGTCATCTATGCGTTCCTCCAAAAACCTCAAAAGCTGCCCAGTCTGGCGGCATTCTCTCCCAGGTGCGTCTTTCCCGCAAGAGAGTAAGCTGCGCCGAGCGCAAGGCCTCGACGGGGTCGTGCCCGGCGTAGAGGTGCTCGTGAAAGAGTGTGAAGAGACGCTCCGCCACACTGTCGTCCACATTCCAGAGGGAGGCGACGACTGCCGGCACGCCATCCGCAAGGAAGGGGCGCGCCAGGCTCAAAGGGCCCTCGGTCGCCGAGAGCCGACCGGTGCCCGTGGAGCATCCAGAAAGCACGACGAGGCGCGTCCGAGGCAATGGGCGTCCGAAGAGCTCTCCCATCCGGAGCGCTCCTGCCTCCCCAGCGCTGCCAGAGAGGAGCAATCGGGATTTCTGCGGCGACAGCGGGTCGATCAGAGCATGCCCCGCAAAATGGACAATGTCGTGCTTAGGCAGCTCCCGCAGAAACGCTTCCCGCGTCGCAGCCGGACCCGCAAGTTGGGTTACCCGTCCGGCGGCGTGAATCCTGCGGACGGCAGCCATCTCCCTTTCCACGCCCGGCAATGCGGCCATCCCGGGAATGGCCGGATCTCCGACGACCAGGACATTCAGATCATGAGTGTGCCAGAGGCGGCCATCGCGTTGCAGAGAAGAGATCAAGACGGTGGCACTCGGGGCAACGGAGAAAGCATGATCCTCGATCAGGTAACGTCCCGTCTCCGGAGAGCGCAAGAACGCAAAGGGCAGCCTGCTGAGACATTGGTCGGGCACAAAGACCAGGCGCGCCCCGGTAGGGATCTTGTGTATCAAGGGGCTGACGAGCTCACGATAGAGGCGGGAGGAGCCCTCTCCGCTCAGGTCTCTCATCATCTGGTCGAGCCGGCGGCTCCCTACTTCGAGAAGCGCGGCATCGAACGAGCCCTTCTGAATCACCCAGGCGAGTGTGCGTTCCCGGAGGACGGTATAGGCGATAATCGCCGTGTCCGCCGGCAAAGCCCGGCGGATCGCTTCCATGGTGAGAGGGTGAGTCGCACTCTCATTCGAGCCCATGCCGCCAAACCCACCGTTCTGTTGGATCAAATCGAGCAGAGCGCGGGCTCTGGCTTGTTCCGTGTAGTCGAAAGCGCGGTCTGCCTGGCGGCGCCGGGTAAGCTGAAAAAGGGCCATCTCCGAAAACACCGACGGGGAATCATCAAAAAAGGCGGTGCGCAGAACCTCATCCGGCAGCATGGCACGTTGACGCTCGCGCTCGGCAATCGCGGCTTTATAGTGAGCCTCGGCTTCCACATCGTCGCCAAGAGCAAGGTAGCTCTGTGCAGCCTTTTGATAGAGCTGGGACAGAAAGATACGGTAGTGGGTTTCCTCGTAAATCTGGAGCGCTGCCTTGAACAGCCCAACCGCCCTACCTGGTTCCCTGCGCGCCGCCATCTGGCCTTCGATCGCAAGGATGTCCCCACGAAGGTTGCGCCGGAGGTCGTCGCTGGGGACACGCTGCAGAAAGAGCTTCGACCGCCGAAGGTCGGCCGCCGCTAGTGCCTCCTGGCCAAGACGCAGGTAGACCTCGGCGCGGAGCCGCAAACCATCGGTCACGGTGGCGGCATCGCCGAGCGGTTCGGCGAGCTTCAAGCCCTCATTCAGAAAGTACATGGCGATCCTGGGCTGCCCCTGGCAAAACGCATCGGCCGCGGTCTCTCCGAGCAGGAGATAGGGCCGTTCCGGGAGTTGCCGGACCAACTGCAAAGCTCGTGCGCGTGTTCTCCAGGCTTCCGGTGGATCGCCCATGAATTGCTGGGTTGTGGCGAGCACAGTCAGAATATCGATCAGATGAGAAACCTCACGGGTTTGGTCGTACAACGCCGCCGCGGGAGAGAAGGCCTCTATCGCGCGCGAGTAGTCTCCCGAGGTTATCGAGACCATGCCGCTCACCCGAAGCATCCTGGCCCGCAGTGTGAGATATCGTGGATCGACCGTGGCAGCGAGATCATCCAGGACCGTCTGTACATCGGCATTGCGAGACCGCCGGAAATCGCAGATGGCGGCCTGGAGGGAAGCCCAGGCAGAAAAGGGGCTGCCGCCTTTCTCAAGATCGTGCTGCGCGGACGTGAAAAGGCGAGCCGCTCGCTCGACGTCCATCCCGGCCTGCAACGCCTGGCGGTACGCGAGATGTCCGGCCGCGAGAGCGCTGAGCCGATCATCCCGGAGCTCCCGTGCCGCTTTGTCGATGGCGGCAACGGAGTCGGCCAGCATCTGATCACCGGTCCAGATGCTGAGCGCGGCACCGATCCGGCGGGCGATTGTGAGCGAACGGCGCACGTCGTCCGTGCGATTCTGTACGAAAGCTTCACCCCAGGCACCCAGCAGGTCCTGCTCTGCGTACTCGCGCGCCGCTTGGGGGTCGCGCTGCACCAGTTCCCGGACCTCGCTCTCTTTGCCTGCAAGGGAGGCAGTAACAACCAGGGGGCGGATCTCGTTCCAGTTGGCGATGCGCGCGGGCGTTTCGAGCCGCCGCAGATGGTCCTTTGCTTCCTGGCTCCATCCAGAGCGGGAGTCCCGCTCCAGATAATCCTTCCAGGCCGCCTTGGCTTCCCAATCGATGGCCATCCCCTCCAGTGCTAGGGCTCGATTGAAACGTGCTTCGAGAAGCGAGCCATCTGCTTGCAGCGCCTGCTCCGCGGAAGCCAAGGCGAGGAAAAAGCTATAGGGATCTCGTGTCCTGGCGGCGAGCGCGAGATAAAGGGCGGACAGATCATTCGCCTGGCGCGCCGCGAGCGGCCCCTCCTGCGCCGCGGCCTCGACAATGGCTGCCGCGTCCGGCAGTCGATTGGTGAACAGCGCGGACAAGGCCCGGTCGGTCACATCGCCGCCGGCTCTCTCATCGTCGCCGCGGATTGGCGAGACCGAAGGGGGAGCGTCCGTCAGGGACAGAGCGGCGCTCTTGAGATCCGCAGCAGGCTCGAAAGGCGCGTATTCATCCCCGACCAGGCGGCCGGGGAGCAAACGCGAGCGGCCGGCCGCCGCGACCAGTCTCGCGCGCAGAGGGGAAACCTGTACCTCTTTCTTCTCACATGAAACAAGAAAGCCACCGAGCAGGAGGACGAAGGCCGGCCCAAATCCAACCCAACCCGCCCATCGCGGGCCGGCTCTCCTGAATACAGTAGGTCGATCGCAGGGCTGACGCATGTTCCGCCACTTGGCGCAGGATCAATCCGAGTATACAGCCGTTTCATTATATTGCCCCAATCCCCTCCAGGCCGAGTTGGGAGACGTGCTTCGGGTCGGCGAGGATGTCGATGGCGACGATCCTCCCTCCCTGCAAGTGAAACCCACGACGGAGAACGGCTTCCCTTCGTAGGTCACGACCCAGGAGCGCCGTTGACGAGGGCCCGGCCGGGCCAGCCAGCCGGAGCCGTCGAAGCGGAAGCCCAGACCGACGACGCTCTGGGCGCCGAACCTCCAACCTCCCGCGAGGGCGTCGTCGCGGCGCCGCAGTCGAGCCGCAGAACGACGCCCGGATCGAGCACGATGAGGAGCGCTTCGATGTCGCCGCTGCGGAAGGCGGTGGTGAATGCGTCGCCGACCCCACTGGCGGGTGAGGTCGACGTCGGGAGCCACGGGCGCTCCCGGCACCCGGCGACGCACCCAGCTGGTTCCGCCGCCGCTCGTTCGTGGCCCGCGAAGGGGTAGCGCGTTGGATGCCGGACCGCAGACTCTCCGAACGTTCCTGCAGCGCTTGGCGCCGATTTGCTTCGATCTCCTGCGGGAGATCAGTCCTGGAGAAAAGCAAGGAGACAGAGTAGAATAAGAACATGCAATCGGGTTACCACGGAATAACCTGTGATCTACCAGCCATCGTCATAAAGCGTCACGGTATCATTCAGGGCGAATGAGAAGTGCCGAGATCATCCGCGAGATCGGCGACGAAGCGGCGAAGTGGATCGCCTCCTCGCTGCCGACTCACCGCCAGCCGAAATCATGTGACGCCGGAACAATATCAGCCTGCACGCGATCGGTGTCGTTGTACATCGAGTCCTTTCCAGTTTGCAGCGAAGTGATGTAGATCGGCAGCGGGTTGATGTCAGCTTGCAACGGTTCGATGTCGACCGGCATTGGTGTCGCTGCCAGGTGGCAGCGAAACGGTTCCGAGTGGCATCGGATCGATGTCAGTCCGCAACGTGCTGTGTCAACCGGCAACGAATCGATGTCAGTTTGCAGCGAAGCGATGTCAACCGGCAGCGGAGCGATGTCACCTTGCAACGAATCGGTGTTGAACGACATCGGACCGATGTCAGCTTGCAACGAAGCGGTGTCGAGCCGCAGCGGACCGATGTCGGCTTGCCGCGGAGCGATGTCGACTGACAGCGGCTCGATGTCAGATCGCGGCGGAGCGATGTCGCCCAAAAGCGAATCGAAATCAGCTTGCAGCGAAGCGATGTCAACCGGCAGCGGATCGGTGCCAACTTGCATCCGAGCGGTGCCGACCGGCAGCGGACCGGTGACAGCTTGCAGCCGAGTGGTGCCGAACGGCAACTGTTTGGCGCCGGCTGGCAGCGAAGAGGTGGCGATTGGCAGCGAGTTGACTCGCGCCTTCAGTGGACCGCTGCCGCTTCCTCCAATCCAGCGCTGATTGGAGCGAAGCCTGTGGCTGTCCCGGCCGCACTGCTGTACCATATCCCCCATGGCCTGGAACCTCCATGACGAGGCAGTGAACGCACTGGCAAATGGCGTGGCGATCGTTTTCGCCACCTACCTGACCAACCGCAAGAAGCACCTCGGTGTCGGCCACTACGCGATCACAATGGTCGCGGCGATGACTGGGTCGGTCCTCATACGCCTCCTGCTCTATTGGCTGCGCGGCCCCGGCCCGTAAGACTCTGGAGCGCGGCTCCTACTCCACCCTCGGCGTCATCGGCTTCTTTGCGAGCGCGGCCGGGTCTTGCCGGTAGAAGGCTCGCAGCACCTCATACAGCTCAGAGTGCTCGCTCTTGAGCTCTCCGCCCCTCTCGAAGAATGCCTCGGTGACCACCGCGAAGAACTCGGCGGGGCTGGTGGCTCCGTATTCATCGATATCAGCGGGCTTTTGCGCGGCGACTCGCGCGAGCAGATCTTCGTACTCGGCACCGAGCGCTTGAGCCCAGGCGGAATACGAAGAACGCGGGCCAAGGTCGGGGGCGCCGTTCATGGCGCCGTCTTCGGCGTCGAGCTGGTGCGCAAACTCGTGAAGCACAACGTTCTGGCCGTCGTGAGGGCTCGCCGCACCGTGTTGGACGGCGTCCCATGCGAGCACCACAGCGCCGCGGATCCACGACTCGCCGAGGCGGACCTGATCGCTCTCGACGACGAGGTCACCGATTCTCTGACGGGTGTTTTTGACGACGTAGGCGCTTGGATAGACCAGGATCGACGACAGGTCAGGGTAGTAGTCGGTCTCCCGGTGCAGGAGCAGAAGACAGGCCTGCGCCGCGATGGTGAGCTTGATCTCGTCCGTCATCGCGAGACCGCCGCACCCTTCGAAGGTCTTCTCGGCGAGGAAGACCTGAATGTGGCCCTCGAGCTCGTGCTGGTCGGCGTCGGACAGGGCCGACACGTAGGGCACGTTGCGCTGGATGAGTGCGCGCTGCTCGGCGGGAAGGGGTCTCCGGCGCAGCTCTTCGCGGCGCCTCTTCTTGAAAAGGAAGTCGAACACGGAGGAAGGGTATCACTCCATTATGCCGATCCACTATGCCGAGAACAGATACGTCATCTTGAGGATCGCCTGCCGGTCGCGGAGCGAGCGCGTTCCGAGTTGCGGCGCGTCCCAGGTCTGGTTGAGGACCAGGAAGATGTCGGCGCCGGGGCGGTAGATCCAGCGCAGGTGGAGGTTCATGGCGAGGAGGTGCGCGGCGTCGTTGAACTGCACGAAGGCGGCCGTGGAGAGATCAGGCGTCAGGGGCACGGCGAGGCGCTGGCGGACGATGGTCGTGGTGAAGGTGCCGCCGGGGAGGGTGACCGCGTTGCGTTCCCAGCTCGTCTCGGTGCGGAAGAAACGGCTGGGGCGCAGGCGGAGGGTGAGGCTCTCGGCGGTGCGGTCGCCGCTGTAGAAGGTGCCTTTCTGGAAGTAGCCGCTGGCGGAGACGGCGCGCGAGGCGTTGCCTTCGTACCAGAGACCGAAATCCTGGAAGCTGTAGCGGCCGGATGGAATGACGACGCCGGGGTGGATCTCGAAGGGATCGGTGAGGCGTTCGAAGGTGGCGTCGGTGTAGAAGGAGACGACGTCGTCTGACTTGGTGCGGAAGGAGAAGAGGTCGGCGCTGCCGTAGGCAGATTGCGTGCGGCCGTCGAGGCCGGTGTAGAGCTCTCCCCTCCCCTCGAAGAAAAGGTTTCGGATGCCGGGGATCTCCGGCCGCGGCACGAAGGTGAGGCTGCCGGCATAGCGCCGGATGCCGCTGCGGAGGAGGAAGCCCATGTCGGGCTGGAAGCGGTCGCCGATCTGCAAGGCGTCGAGGCTCCAGCGCCAGAGCGGCCCGCGATAGATCGCGCTGGCGCCGCCGGCCTGGTCCGCGCCGTGCCGTGGATCATCGCTCAGGGTATAGAAACCCCGCAGCTTGAGGTGCTCGTTCGCCTGATAATCGGCGTCGGCGCCGTAGACGCTGTTGGCGCCTCCGGTCGCCGCGTCGTGGCGGGTGGAGAGGAAACCCACCGAGGCGCTCCCCCCCACCTGGCGCCGCACGCGCACGACGCCCCAGCCGTCACCACCGCCTTGCGTCCCGACTTGCCCACTGCCACCGCCGGTGCGCACGTCCATCAGGCCGAGGCTCCAAGGACCGCTGCGGCCGGTGAGGCGGGCGCCCCATTCGATCGGCACGGCCCGGCCGTCGCCGTTGATGCCGATGCGCCGCGAGAAGAACGGACGGAAGAGGGTCGGACCGAACGGTGTGCGCGGCCCGAATTCGAACAGGCCCGCGTTCTCCAGGAAGAACTCGCGTTTCTCGGGGAGGAAGAGAGAGAAACGTGACAGGTTGACCTGCTGATCGTCCGACTCGGATTCGGCGAAGTCGGTCTTCATGGTGAGATCGAGACCGAGCCCGCGGCCGATCCCCCATTTCAAATCCAGGCCGGTGCTCTGCGCGGTCCGCGCGGCCGGACCGAGGCCGCTGCCGGACGCGATGGCGAACGGCTTCACCCGCAGGTTGAGACCCGCCGCCATCCCTTGCAAGCCGGTGAGGCGGCCGGCGAGGGAGACGCGCGTGGTGTCGGACTCGACGGAGATCGGCGCCCAGGTGTCCTCCTCGGCTTTGCGGCGCACCAGGCGGCGGACGTTCATCCCCCAGGCGTCGTGGTCCGGCGCGAAGCGGAGGGTCGAAAACGGGATCGCCATCTCGGCCGACCAGCCGTCCTCGGTCCGCCGCGCCGCCACCTGCCAGAGGCCGTCCCACTCGAGGTTGAAGCCGTCGCCGTCGTCGCTGATCAGTGCGTCGGTGCGGACGCCGTTGGCGTTGGTGGCGAAGAAGTACGCGTTGCGGTGATCGTCGAAGGTGTCGAGGACGATGGACACTGAATCGTCGTCCGTGACGTCCGAGTCCTTCTCCATCGCCCGCGCCACCACCTCCCGCGGCCGCGAATCGACGGCATGGATGGCGATGTAGAGCGTCGTCGGCGTATAGGCGACCTTCACCTCGGTCGGTTCGGTGGCCGGCGTGCCGGCCTTGGGCTCGCGCTGAACGAAACCGGAAGCCGCCGGCACCGTGCGCCAGACCGGCTCGTCCAGCCAACCGTCGAGAACGATTCCAGTGCTTGGAGCTCCTGGATCGAGCGCCGCTGCGGCCAGGGCGCGAGCCTCCGCACCGGCGCCCGGCCGCGGCACGAACAGCAAAGAAAGCAGAGCTGCCGCCAGCCGGAAGCGGCCGTTGCCGCTCCGCTCGATCGTCGTGAGCATGGAAGGGATCTCCGCCGGCAGAGCGCTCTCCGGGGCTCATCCCCGCGGCCACCTCCGACGATACCGTTGTATGACAACGGCGGCGCTGGATTCTTCCCCTCGGGTGTAAAAAGATGATTTACGGTTTGGATACAATGGGCGGAGGAGACGTCTGAGAATTCTGGGTGGCCAGCCAGGCATCCACCTGCTCAGCCCGCCGGATCATCCCCATCTCTCGGTAGAGATCACGAGCTAGCGTCCATTCCTCCCGAGCTCCGGCCCTTTCTCCACGCCGGGCACGCACGAGCCCTGACCTCTGGTGAAGAGCCGCAACCCCTGCCCGATCGCCGAGTTGCAAAGAAAATTCCAAGGCCGTCTGCAAAAGCGATTCCGCATGTTGAAAATCACCCTTTTTCGTGAAGATAAGTGCAAGCTCTCCAAATGCGGTTGCCATACCTTGAAGGTTCTTGATCCGAATGGACGCCAACATCCCTTCGAGAGTGCGCTTCTCAGCGTCGGCCAGGTTACCCAACTCCAAACTTACTCTTGCAAGGTTCAATAAGTTCCTCGTAGTTCCCTCGGAGTCTCCCAGGTGCGAATGGAGGGCTAACGCCTCTCTGAACAGGGCCTCAGCTTCAGAGGAACGGCCCTGCTGGTTCAAAAGAATTCCCAAGTTCCCGTAGTTGACCGCTAGACCTGCCTCATCATCAGAGTACTTAGCAATCGCGAGTCGCACCATCGCCTCAGCCTCATCCAATCGGCCTTGGGCTTCCAAAACAGCTCCGAGAGAGCCATATAAAGATGCCACCAGATTCGTCAGATCAAGGCGCTCTCCAATCGCGAGAGCTTCGCGAAAACATCTCTCGGCGTCAGCCAACTCTCCTAACAGCAAAACATGCTGGCCCAACTCGCTCAACCAACCGGCCCGCCCGGCAAGGCTGACCAGATCTTCAGATACAGGCTGCACGAGTAACCGCAACCTCAGCTCTTCCATCCGTGCTCGTCGCTGCGACTCCGGCATCGTCCGGTCGCTTTTGCCCCCCCAGAGGCGCGCATCCAGCGGCACGAGGTTCTCCTCGGCCGGTTCCGGGAAGAACACTGTGTCACTGCGCCAATCCATGAAATCCGGTGCCTCACGCTCCAAGAGCCCGAGAAGATACTCGGGCACCCAAAAGACGACCGGCAGCGGAAGGCGTGGCGGCCACTCCGGCCGGCTAAGGTTCAGTGCGAAGAGGACCGGATGCTCTGATATGGCTGACGGGTTCGATCTCTCCAGTCCCACAATCATGAGCGGTCCCTCGGTCCTACCCGAGGAGCGCTCCACGATGGAATCGAGCGGGTTTGTGACGTCTTCTCCAAGCTCAACCGTTTCGAAATGAGCCGCGGGGATGGACTCCTGAAGAAGCCGGATCATCTCCCGGCTCGTGGCCGGGCTGTTGGAGACGGCGATGAACAGAGCGAAACTCTCGGCCCGCTGGAGACCCCGCCGCAGGATCTGGAGCGACTCCGCTATGGATTCGCGGCCAGCCTCATTCCCTGAGCTTGGGGAGGGTTCGGATGACAGGGTTCACCTCGTACCAGGGTTCGCCGTTCATGTACTCGAAGACGTACAGCAACAGCAGCATCTCCCGGTGCATGACGTCCGTCGGAATGGAGGTCTGTGGCGTCTCGAACTTCCGCAACGGCTCCCAGAACTCGTCCGGGATGCTGCGGAGCAAGCTGTTGGCGTAACTCCGGATCGCCCGGTCCACGGCCGAGCGCGTGATCGGCAAGTCGTCGACTCCGCTCGCCGCCGCTTGGAGGAACATCATGAGATGGCGCGGGTGGCCACCCGTCATCTCGCAGAGATGCGCACACGTCTCCGGCGCATCGAAGAGATCCTTCAGCTCGACCCCCGCGTATTTGCAGCGGGCGTCCAGAATCTCCCGCATCTTACGCATGCCGAGTGTCTCGGGGTGGGGAGCCGAACGGTTGTCGCCTCGCAGGCGGATCATCGGCACCGGGGCATTCCGCTCGCCGAACGTCTGCTCAAGCTGCGTGAACTGCGGCGAGTAGATCAAGGAGATCGGAACCGTATAGACGACGTGAGCGGCCAAGCTTGCCAGTTGCTCGCTCCGATGGATGAACAAGCGCTCGTGGGTGTTGCTACCGCCCGTCAGGTCGCGGCGGACCAGCTTGTCGAGGCCGTCGACGAGCAGGACCAAGCCTTCTCTCCCGGATTCGCGGAGCTTGACGTTGGCAAGTTGGAGCAGGTCGTTGACGGCTTCCAACAAGCTCGTGCTCTGCTTTTCGATCGAGGCGCGGAGATCGGCCCGGGCGTTCGGCCGGTTCTTCAGCTCCACGGCCAGAGGTGCATACGGAACAGTGACGTGCCGGCCGAGAGAGACTTCAGTACCGAGGGTGGTGCTGAGCTCGTCCCACAGATCACGCATTCTGGCGGAGGTGATGGAAAAGCCCGGAATGTCGGCCTTGCGGAGCTGCTCCTGGGCTTCCCCTGCCAGAAAGACCAGGAGATCCGGAAAGTCCAGGTCGTTCAAGTCCAACGCCCGGCTGACGTCGGCAAAGACCACGTGAAACGGGCGCCCTTCCTCGGGACCGGGATGTTCGAGCATGCGCTTCAGGCGAAGGAGCTCACTGCTCTTCCCCACGCCTCGATGCCCTGCAAATACCTTCACCTCCGGCTTGAGCGGATTGGAGAGGCGTAGGGTGCGCGCATATTGCCGCGGAAGGTTGTCTCCCCGGACGTCGTCACAGTTGACGTACCGTGCGTCCTCTGGAGACAACGGCTCGTCGGGCTCACAGGCGCGGAACAGTCGGGTCAAGGGGGGTAGCATAGTCTCGAAGATCATCCAGCCAAAGAGGATAGCACTACGCTGCACAGGGGCTCGCCGTGGGGCTCGATGTTCAGCCGCGACCGGAAGTCGCTCCGGATGTGGTAAAACAGTCGAATCGCTATAGGCTAATGAGGAAAAAGGGGGAGCGCATGAGGCCGATCACTGCCAGCGACTTGATGAATCCGCGGGTTCTCACGGTGTCCCGGGACCTGCGGGTGTCCGAGCTCGCCAACTTCCTGGTCGCCCACGACATCTCCGGCGCACCGGTGGTCGACGGATCCGGCAAGCTGGTGGGGGTCGTGTCGCTCAACGACATCGCCGAGGTGCTCGTCGAGGATGAGGACGAAGAGGGCGAGCGCGGCACTGATTTCTTCGCCTCGGAATGGGACGCGGGGCTGAGCCGCGAGGAGATCCAGGAGCTGCCGGCGGACGCCGGCGAGCTGACGGTCGACGACATCATGACGCCTGGCGTGTTCACGGTCGGCGAGGAGACCACGGTCTCCGAGATCGCCGGCATGATGATCGCGAGCCACGTGCACCGCCTGCTGGTGACTCGCGAGGACCGCGTGGTCGGCATCATCAGCACGTCCGACCTGCTCGGTCTCCTCGTGGAGGAGAAGGAGTAGGAATCACACGGACGAGCACGGACGAACACGGACTTGCACGGACGGCTGGGGAGCAGATTCTCCGTGTCCGCGACTTCAGTTGAAGTAGCCGACGACGTCGATCACCAGGTGGACGGACCCCATGGCGCCGGAGAGCACGCTCACGTCGCCCGCCGCTCCCAGCGGCATCACCGAATTGGTCGAACGGACGATCCCCGTCTGGAAGTTGATCGTGCTGGTGGAGCCGGGCAGCTCGTCGCCGCGGTGCATGTTCAGATAGCCCGATCCCGAGGGAATGACGGTCACGTCGATCGCCACCGCCTTCGCGGTCGAAGGCACGCCGCAGAGGCCGGTGAGCACGAACGTCCGTGACGCGCCGGCCGCCAGGGCGGGGCCGTCCGCGAAGCGGGTGTCGACCGCACGGCAGGGGGTCACCGTAAAGTAGTCGACCGGGCCGTCGTTGCGCGACGCCTGGAAGGTCGCGGTCACCGTGGCGTCGGCGGCCGGTGTCATGAAGGTGTGCATCGCGCCGCCGCCGTCGGACCAGGCGCCGAAGATGTAGGTCGCGCCGCCGGGGCCGGTCTGCGTCGGCGCGTCGAGGCCGAGTCCCCAGTTTTCCCAGGAGGTCAGCGTCTGCGGCGCGGTCTGCGGTGTGCCGGCGACGGTCACCGTCAAGCCCGTCGGAACGGTGGCGAAGGTCAGCGCGATCTTGTGTGGCTGGAAATTCTGCGTCACCGTCGCCGGCAGGCCCAGGGAGTCGGTGGCGGTGAGCCGGATCTCCAGAAAGCTGGTGTCGGCCGAGGCGAGATCGAGCGGAGCCGGCGCCATGAATTGAAGGTTGTTGCCGCTCATTGGACCGAAGAACGGATCGGTCTGCGCGCCGTGGTGCAGGAGGACGGTCCACGACAGAGAGCTCGCCGGGAGCGTGCCGTCCTGCGGATCGGTGGCGCTGCCGGTGAGGGTGACGGACTGGCCGACGCGGAAGGTCGCGGCGGCGGCCGGCGTCAGGATGCTCGGCACCGGCGGCTGGTTGGTGTAGAGGATCTGGCGCACCTGGCCGCCGCCGGCATAGGTGGTGTAGTAGAGAGCCTGCGTGCTTCCCGCCGGGCCGAAGGTCATGGCGACGGCGCTGCCGCCGCCCAGGCCGGTGTCGAAGCCCGCGGCATTGCCCGACGCGCCGGAATCGCCGACGCTGAAGATGGCTCCGCAGTTGAAGTCGCTGAACAGGTAGGCGCCGTCAAAGCCCGGCCACAGGCCGTTCGGCACGAAGGCGCCGCCGGTGATGGAGCCGCATGGGCCGACGCTCGTGCCGGGCACGTTGCCGGAGTGCGAGTACTCGAAGATCGGCTCGACCATGCCGGCGGGGGTCGGCGAGCAGGGGCCGCTGGTGTTGTTGGTGTGCCTCCCCTCGCGGCAGTTCCAGCCGTAGTCGGCGCCGGCCTGGCCGAGGTCGATCTCTTCCCAGGCGCTCTGCCCCACGTCGTTGATGAAGAAGCGGGTGCCCGCGGCGTTGGGATCGAAGGCGAAGCGGAACGGATTGCGCAGCCCCCAGGCGAAGGTCTCCTGGCAGCGCAGGCCCGGCGTGGTGCGGCCGGTCGTGTTGCAGCGCGCCGTGCCCGCTCCCTGGAACGGATTGGTCGGCGGGATGCCGCCGTCGGCGGTGATGCGCAGGATCTTGCCGAGCAGGATGTTCTCGTCGCGCGAAGCGTCGTTGGCGCCGCCGCAGTTGGCCGGGCTCAGGTAGTCGCAGCCGCCGTCGCCGATTGACACGTAGAGATAGCCGTCGGGGCCGAAGTGGACGTCGCCGGCATTGTGATTGCCGGCCTGCGACGACATGTTGTCCAGCAGGACGGTCTCCGACGCCGGATCGATCACGTTCGAATCCGGCAGCGTGAAGCGCGAGACGCGGTTGACGCAGACCGAGTCCCCCGGCCGGAGGAAGGTATAGAAGAGGTAGATGCGGTGGTTCGCCGCGAACGCCGGATCAGCGGTCACTCCCAGCAGGCCGCGCTCGGACTGCGTGCAGATTGCGCTGATCGTCAAGGCCGGCGTCGCCAGGAGCGCTCCACCGGTGGAGACGCGAAGGGCGCCGCCCTGGGTGGTGATCAACATGCGGCCGTCCGGCGTGAACGCGAGGTCGGTCGGCCCTCCGATCGTGGTCACCAGCGAATCGGTGAAACCGGGCGGCGGAGTGGCCGCGGCCGGCCGGGGGAGCCCCAGAAGTAGAAGCGATAAGACAGCGGCTGGAGCACGGCGCATGGCATCCTCCTTGGAGAAGGTCCAACGAGGCAGGCTAGCAGCTTATCGATGAACATCAAAGTCTGGCTCTCCCCTTCCTCAGTCGAAGTACCCCACCACGTCCACGATCAGATCCACCGGGCCGTTGGCCCCGCATTTGACGCCGATCGCCCCTGCCGCGCTCAGGGGGAGGATCTCGTTGGTGGAACGGACGACGCCCGCCTGGAAGTTGATCGTGCTGGTGATGCCGGGAAGCTCGTCCGCGCGGTAGACGGTGAGGTAGCCCGGCACCGGCGGAACGACGGCGATGCTCGCCACCACCGCCTTCGCCGTGGAGGGGATTCCGCACCGGTTTCTGAGCGGGAAATTCCGTAAGGAGCCCGCGAACAGCGCCGGGCCGTCCGGGCCGCGGGTATCGATGGCCCGGCAAGGAGTCAGGGAGGTGAAGTCTGCCGGCCCCTCCGCGCGCGAGGGCTGGAACGTGGCGGTGTAGCTCACCGGCGCCCCAGGCGTCACGATGCGATGAGCCGGCGCGCCGTGGTCGGACCAGGAGGCGAAGAGGTACAGCGTTCCTCCGGACTCCTGGTCGGAAGTGAGGAGGTCGACCGGATATCCGGCCCAGGAGGTGACCGACTGCGGCGCCGTGACACTGGTCCCGTTCAACGCCAGCGACAGGCCGGCAGGCACCGTGACGAATCCCAGCACCACCCGCTGCGGCTGCAAGGGAATCTGAGCCGTCGCCGTCAGGCCGCGCGAGTTGGTCGCGCTCAAGTCGATCTCGAAGTCGGTGTCTACCGCCGCGGCGAAGCTGTCGGGAGCGGGACCGGTGAACGGGAGGTCGTTGCCCGAGACCGGTCCGAAGATCGTCTCGCTCAGAGCCCCACGGTGACGGAGGATGGTCCAGGTGAAGGCGCCGGGCGCCAGAGGCCCATCTTTCCAGTCCGAGGCGAAGGCGGAAAGAACGAGGGGCTGGCCGACCGTGAACTGATAGCTCGCGGCAGGGAACAGGATGGGCGGACCGTCGGTCACCTGGACCTGGAGATGAACCGGCGGTGCAAAAACGAAGTGGTTGTCGCGCACGCGGAGGGTGGCGGTGTAGGTGCCGGGTGCGGCGTAGGTATGCTGGAAGGTCGAGAATTCGCCTTCCGGCGAGCCATCCCCCGGGTCCCAGAAGTAGGCCAGGACGTCCCCCGGGTCCGGATCGCCGCTGCCGGCGGCGTCGAAGGAGACCGTGAGCGGGGCTTGCCCGGTCAGGGGAGACGCGCCGGCCACCGCGGTAGGCGTCTGGTCCGCGCCGCCGGTCCAGCTCACGCGGTACAACAAGCCGCCCCCCGCGTTCACCAGGTAATAGAGCGCCTGCGTGGCGCCGTAGGGGCCGAACCGCAGGGCCACGGCGCCCGGCTCGCCGTTCTGATGGCCGATGAGGTCGGCAGCGGACCAGCCACCGGTTCCGGGCGTCAGGGCAAAAATCGAAGCGCACTCGTAGTCGCCGAACAGGTAGGCGCCATCGTAGCCGGGCCACAGCCCGTTCGGCACGAAGGCTCCGCCGGTGATGGCCGAGCACCGTGGGCTGCCGCTGGACCCCGGCAAGCGGACGCCATGCTGATACTCGAAGAGAGGATCGATCATTCCCGCTGGAGCTGTCGCGCAGCCACCTTCGGGAGGGAGATGGCTCCCTTCCCGGCAGTTCCAGCCGTAGTCCCCACCGGCGGTCCCGGCGTCGATCTCTTCCCATTGCGTCTCCCCGACGTCGTTGATGAAGAGGCGCACACCGCTCGCATTGGGATCGAAGGCAAAACGAAAGGGATTCCGCAGGCCATAGGCAAAGATCTCGCGGCACTTGGTGCCCGGGGTGGTCCTGCCGGTGGTGCCGCAGCGCGCGGTCCCCGTGCCCTGGAACGGGTTGCCCGCCGGGATGAGGCCGGTCGTGGTGATCCGCAAGATCTTGCCGAGCAGCACGCTGAGATCCCGCGCCGCGTCGTTGTACCACTGGCAGCCGTCCCCGTCGAAGTCGCAGTACCCGTCGCCGATGGAGACATAGAGAAGACCGTCCTTGCCGAACCCAAGGCCGCCGCCGTTGTGGTAGCTCTGCGAGATCATGTTGTCGAGCAGGACGACCTCGCTGGCCGGATCGACCGTGTCGTTGTCCGCCAGAACGAAGCGAGACACCCGATTGACGCAAGTCAAGTCAGGCTTCTGTGCCGTGTAATAAAGATAGATACGGTGATTCGTGGCAAACGCCGGATCGACCGCGGCGCCGAGCAGACCGCGTTCGCCGTCGGCGCAATATTGACTGACCCAGAGGGCCGGTTGGGGGACGAGGACTCCGTCGCGGACCACGAAGAGAGCGCCGTACTGAGAGGTGATCAACAGGCGGCCATCCGGCGTGAACGCCAGGTCGGTCGGACTTCCCAGACTGCCGCTGATCAGGAGATCTTCCCGGAAGCCCGCGGCGACATTCTCAGCCGCCGCGAGGGGCATGGCACCGGAAAACGCCAGAGTCAGCATCGCAACGACTGCCGGAGCGCGACTCATCCGTGGTCTCCTTTCCTGGAAATTTCCTTTAGCATGTTACTGCAAGCGAGCTCCGCAGCGAAAGACGCCGGCAGATGCCGCCAGATGTTTGACCGCCCTTCCCTGGCGCGCTAGTCTGGCTCGAATCCCATGCGCCGCAATCGTTCTCCGTTGCCACAGGCCCAGAGCGGCTTCACGCTCATCGAGGCGCTGCTCGCCGCCACGCTGCTGACCCTGACGCTGCTCCTCGGAGTGGCGCTCGTCCTGCAGCAGCGGCGTATCGTGCGCCGGCTGGATGCGCAGCGGGCCGCGCTGCATGAGATCGAAGCGACGCTCGACGCGCTGCGGGTCGGCTCCCTGCCGCTGATGGAGCAGCGCCTCGATCTGCACAACCCCGGAGATCCCGCCGGTCTGACGCTGTGGCTCACCGTCGAGCCGGCGGGCTATCCGCCCGGGCTCTGGCGGGTGTCGCTCCGCGCCGTCTGGACGGTGCAGGGCGAGATGAAATCGGACCGGATCGAGACGATGATCTGGAGGCCGCCGTCATGACCGCCGGGAACGCCGTGAGACGCCAGTCCGGCTTCGCGCTGATCGAGGTCCTGATCGCGCTGGTCCTGGTGGCGCTCGGGCTGGCGCTCGCGGCGCAGCTCCTCATGGAGACGTCGCAGATGCTGGTCGACGCGGCGGCCGAGCAGACCGAGAGCGCCCTCCCTCTCGCCCGCGCCCGCCTGCGCTCCGACATCAACGGCAGCCTGCGCGGGGTGGCGGTGCGCGACCAGGACGAGCAGCTCAAGGAGGTGTGGATGCTCGGCCATCCCACCGGCACGGTGCGCTATCGCAAGGCAGGAAGCGATCTGCTGCGCGACGTCTCACCCACCGGAAACGGCGAATGGGAGGGGCAGACGATCGCGCTCCGCAACGTGCGGAGCTGGAACGCCATCGAGGACATCCCCGGCCTGGTGCATCTGGAGATCCACGTCGCACGGCGGGCGATCCGGCGCTCCTCCCTGCCGGCCGTGCCGGGGGTGGGAGAGCCGGGGCAGGAGGACATCGTCGAAACGCTGATCATGGCGCCGCGCGGCGGCGGTTTCGGAGTCGGATGGTGACCGCTCAGAGCCATCGGCGGCGCGCCGGGGGGCAGAACGGCTACGCGCTCCTCGTGGCCCTGGTGGTCCTCCTGCTGGTGTCGATCGCCCTCGCGCTCCTCGCCGCCGGTCTCCAGATCCGCATGCGCCTGGTGCGCCAGGAGGCGCAGATCCTGCGCCTGATGGCCCTCAACGACGCCGCGCTGGCCGAGACCCTGGCGAGCCTCAACTACGACCCGGCCTTCGACGGCCTCGCCGACCAGCCGTTCGGCGGCGGCCGCATTTCGAGCGCGGTGCGGCCGCTGGGGACCAACCGCTGGGAAGTCCTCGCCGTGGCTTTCTACGCCGGCAAGGAGCGCGCTGTCGACGCCGAGGTGGTGCGGACGCCGCTGGGGGTGGCGGTGGTGCGTTGGGAGCGGGCGCACCGGTAGTGATAAAGTCCGGCCTACTTGGCCATAGCGCGGTGCCACCGCCGAGAAGAGAGACCATGACTCTGCGCAAGATCCTCCTCGTCGACGACGAAGCCGATATCCGGCTGGTCGCTGAGATCAGCCTGTCGAACCTGGGCGGCTGGCAGGTGATCCAGGCCGCCTCCGGACCGGAGGCCCTCGATCTGGCCGCCCAGGAGCTGCCCGATCTGGTCCTCCTGGACGTCATGATGCCCGGCATGGACGGCCCGACGGCCTTGCAGAAGCTGCGCGGGCTCGCCGGCGGCGCGGAGGTCCCGGTCATCTTCATGACCGCCAAGGTGCAGCGGGCGGAAATCGACCGCCTGCTCAGCCTCGGAGTTCGCGGGCTGATCCCGAAGCCGTTCGATCCCATGACCTTGCCGGCCGAGATCCGCAGAATTCTCGGCGCATAATGTCTTCATGAAGGGGCTGCATGAAGGCACCGCCGATTCCTGGAGATGAGCCCCAGAGGCTCGCGGCGTTGCGTCGCTATGGGCTTCTGGACACACCTCCGGAGAAAGTCTTCGACGATCTCACCGCGCTCGCGGCGCACGTGTGCCAGACGCCGATCGCCTTGATCTCCCTGGTGGACTCCGAGCGCCAGTGGTTCAAGTCGAGCTTCGGCCCCTTCCCCGCCGAGACCGAAAGGTCGTGCTCCTTCTGTGGCCATGCGGTCTTCGACGGCCAGCTTCTGGTGGTCTGCGACGCCACCCGGGACGAACGGTTCACCGGCAATCCGCTGGTCGCCGGCGAGCAGGAGATTCGCTTCTACGCCAGCACGCCGCTGGTGACCTACGACGGCTACGCCCTGGGCACCCTCTGCGTCATGGACCGCCGGCCGCGGGAGATCAGCCCGCAGCAGATCGAGATGCTGTGCGCCCTCGGCCGCCAGGTGATGAACCAGATGGAGCTGCGCCTGCGGATCTCCGAGCAGGAGCGCATCGAGAAGCAGCTCGCCGAGAGCGCCGAGCTGCGCCGGGCGATCCTCGATTCGGCGAACTACTCCATCATCTCCTGCCGGCCGGACGGCATCATCCGCGCCATGAACGCGGCGGCCGAGCGCTGGCTGGGCACCCGGAACGAGGACGTCGAAGGGAAGCAGACGCCCGAGATCTTCCACGACCCCTGCGAGATCGAGCGCCGCTCCACGGAGCTGGCCGGCGAGCTCGGCCGGCCGATTCCACCCGGCTTTTCGGCGCTGGTGGCCAAGGCGGAGCTGGGGGTGACCGACGAACGGGAGTGGACCTACATCACCGCCCAGGGGCACCGCTTTCCGGTCCTGCTCTCCACGACGTCGTTGCGCAGCACCACGGGCGAGATCACCGGCTTCCTGTTCATCGCCAGCGACATCACCGAGCGCAAGGAGGTCGAGCTGGCCAAGAACGAGTTCGTGAGCGTCGTCTCGCACGAGCTGCGCACGCCGCTGACCTCCATCCGCGGCTCGCTCGGGCTCATCGAAGGGGGCGCCGTCGGCGAGGTGCCGCCCAAGATGGTGCGCCTGGTGGAGATCGCGCGCGCCAACACGGACCGCCTGGTCCGGCTGATCAACGACATTCTGGACCTGGCGAAGATCGAGGCCGGCAAGCTCGAGCTCCAGATGCTCCCGCTGGACCCCGCGGAGCTGGTGACGGAGGCGGTCGCCGAGATCAACGGCATGGCCGACCAGTTCCGCGTGCGCCTCGCCTGGCACTCCGATCCCTCCTGGATCGATCATCGCCCGTCCCTCCTCGGCGACCGCGACCGGCTGCTCCAGGTGCTCATCAACCTGCTGTCGAACGCCATCAAGGTGTCGCCGCCCGACAGCGTCGTCGAGACCCGCGTCGAGGCCGCCGGCGGGGCGAGCGTCCGCATCTCGGTGCGCGACCAGGGTCCGGGCATCCCGGCGCACGAGCTGGGCCGTATTTTCGGCAAGTTCCAGCAGATCGACTCGTCGGACACCCGGGCGCGCGGCGGCACCGGCCTCGGCCTCGCGATCAGCAAGGCCATCGTGGACGAGCACGGCGGCACCATCGGCATCGAGACCGAGGAGCACAAAGGGAGCACGTTCTGGTTCGAGATCCCCTTGCCGCGCGACGAGTGGGCGCTCGCACCGGACAACGCCGGGCTCCAGCTCTGGCGGGTCCTCGTGGTGGCAGGCCCCGGCATGCCGCCCGCCGTGGCCGCCGACCTGGCCTCCTGCGGCTTCCACCTCGAACGCGCCGGGACGCTCGCCGAGGCGCGCGCCCGGCTCACCGAGGCGCCGCCGGATGCCCTGCTCCTCGATCCCCTGCTGGCCGGCGCCCGCGACCTGCGCGCTGATCTTCACCGCGATCCACGGACAGCCTGGCTCCCCGTCATCCAGCGCCCGGCCGACCTGGCCCAGCTCCGCGGCGCCTTGCAGCGCGCCGTCCGCCCTCCCGGCGAGCCGCGCGTGCTCCTGGTGGACGCCGGTACCGGCGCCCGCCAGGCCCTGATCGAGATGTTGCGCTCCGAGGGGCTCGAGCCGATGCCGGCCAACGATGGCGGCTCCGCCCTGGAGATCGCCCGCCGCAGGCCGCCGGATCTGATCATCCTGGACGCCGAGCTGCCCGGCATGAACGGCCAGGCCCTGGTGCAGGAGCTGCGCCACAGCCGCCTCTGCGCCACGCCGCTCCTGGTCTATACCAGCCACGACCTCTCCGCCGAAGAGCACCGCCTCCTGCGCCTCGGCCCGACCAGCTTCCTGGTCAAAGGCCGCGCCACGGAAAGGGAGCTGCTGGGAACGATCCTCGAGCTGTTGGGCGACGTCGGCGCCGTGCGCTGAAGCGGGCGCGATGGAGGTGACCGGACGGCTCGCTTCGGCGCCCGGCGCGCACCACTGATCAATAGAGGGAGAAGCACACTTCGATCACCAACGGACAGTGGCCACGCGGCCTACGGGCCGAGCGGCTGATCTGTACTGGAAGTCTGATTTTCACTGGCTGGAGAGAGGAAACTCTCTCCATTTTTATTGCCTTCTACGCGGCCGGCTTTTCCGCGCCGGCGAGCATGATGCGCACCAGCTCGTTGTAGATGTGGCTCCAGGCGAGGCGGACGTCGAGCGTGAAGGCGTCTCCGATCATGCGGCGGATCATCTCCAGTAGGGCCTGCTCCACGGCGTCGTAATGATGGAGCTGGACGCCATAGCCGATGTGCCGGCGGCCGAGGTCCTCCAGCGTGGCGCGCAGCTCCTCCATGCGGTCGAGCCCCTGGACGGCGGCGGTCAGCATGGTCATCAGCATCTCTCCCTGCGCCTGCATGTCGGTGGCCCTGAACAGCTCGCGGGACGCGGGATCGATCTCGAACAGCAGTTGGTAGAAAAGCGCGCCGGCTTCGCTCTTGCGCCGTGCCACCGCCTCGAACGTGGTCTGGGTCAGGAACACCGCATCGGGTTTGCGCAGGTCGAGGACCTCCCACGCCGCCCGGTCCCGCCGGTCCGACGTCTCCTCGTGAAGGTCATCATGAACCACCCGGCCGAGCTGCACCTCTTCCTCGACGACGTTGACCACGTCTTCGCTGGCGAGGATGGCGGCGCCGCTGTCGCGGCCCGCGAGCACCAGCCGTCCGGCGACGTCGCCGAGATCGCCGAGAGCCCGCACCTGCATGCGCGACGGATGGCCGACCGAGCCGACGATCGTGCGCCCGAAGTGGATGCCGATGCCGAGCCGCAGCTCGACGCCGAAATGCCTCTGCGCATAGCGGCCGAGCTCGGCCATGCGGGCTCGCATGCGGAGCGCCGTGCGCACCGCGCCGAGGCACTTCTCGCGGGCGTCGCCGCCGGCCACGCCGAACAGGGCCACCATCCCTTCGGCGAGATATTTTTCGATGATCCCGCCGTTGGCCAGCACCGGCTCGCCGATCTGCAGGAAGAAGCGGTTGAGGAGGTGGATCACGTCGTACGGCGGCGCCCGGCGCACGAAGTCGCCGAATCCCAGCAGGCTGCACGACAGCGCCGCCACCGCGGTCTCCTGGGCCGCCGCCGGCTGGCGGGTCTCGGACCACAGCAGGCTGAAATCCTGGGAATCCAGGATCAGCCGCTGCACGGCCACGTCTCCCGACACGCGGGTCTGGCAGCCGAGCCGGATCTCGTCGCCCCAGCCCATCCGCGCCGCCAGCCGCGCCTCGACCGGCGTGCGCGCCTGCACGTTGGCCGCGCCGGAGACGATGCGCACGCGGCACGTCGAGCAGCGCGCCCGGCCGCCGCACTCATGGAACAGCGGAATCCCATCGCGCTCGGCCATCTCGAGCATGTTCATTCCGGGATTGGTCACCTCGACCACCCGGTCGGCGCCGTCCTCGCGCTCGAAGGTGACACGGAACGGCCGCGACAATGCCAGGGTCGGCGTGCTCTCGCTGTTTCCAGAGATCCCAGGCGTTCCAGACAGTCCAGACACCCCGGCCCCCCCGGAAATCGACGCCGCGGCGGACGCCAGGAGCACCGGGATCGCGACCGGCGGCAGGCGCGCCGCACGCAGCGCCTCGCGCATCTCACCCGCGTTCTGGAAGCGCAGGCTGGGCTGCTTGTCGAGCGCCTTGCGGACGACCTCGTCGAGCACGGCCGGGATGGCAGGATCGAGCTGGCGCAGCGGCTCGGGCTCGCGCTCCAGCACCTGGAAGAGCACGGCGTGAATGGTCTCCGCCGGGAACGCCCGCCGGCCGCTCAGCAGCTCATAGCAGAGGACGCCGAGCGAGAAGACGTCCGAGCGGGCATCGGTCCGTTCGCCGCGCACCTGCTCCGGCGACATGTAGTAGGGGGTTCCCAGCACACCGCCGGAGCGGGTGGCGTCCATCTCGCCGGAGCGGGCGAGACCGAAGTCCATGATCTTCACCACGCCGTTGGGCAGCAGGTGGATGTTCGCCGGCTTCAGGTCGCGATGGACCACGCGGTTGGCGTGGGCGAAGGCGACGCCGTCGCAGATCTGCTCGATGACGGCGAGGCGGTCCGCGAGGAGCGGCAGCGCCCGGCGGCTCACCACCTCGCTCAGGTCGCTCCCTTCGAGCAGCTCCATGGCCATGTAGAACGTGCCGTCCTCTTCCCCGAAATCGTGCACCGTGACGATGTTCGGGTGGTTCAGGCCGGCCGCCGCCTGGGCCTCGCGCCGGAAGCGGTCGATCAGCGGCTCGTCCCAACGCAAGGCAGCCGCGGCGGCGATCATCTTGACCGCCACCATCCGGTTGAGCACCGAATCGCGGGCCTTGTAGACCTCGCCCATGGCGCCCTGACCGATCTTGCCGAGGATCGAGTACTTCCCAATCGCTGTCCGCGTGGCTTGCATGATGGGGCTGGCCTCCAGAGACAGAACGCCGGGGATCGGAAAATCTCTCAATCCCGCAGCCTATCCCAGCCGCCAGAACTGATCGTCCAGCTCCTGGCGCAGCTCCGGCGTGAGATCGGGGCGTTGCAGGGCCTTCTCCACCGCGTCCTGGTGCAGGTGCTTGTCCACTGCGGAGGCCAGCCGGATGAGCTTCGTGGTGACGCCGAGCGGTGTCTCCGGCCCGAGCGCGCCGACCGCCGCGCGCAGCAAGTCGGCCGCGTCCTCGCGCCACTCTCTCTTGAGCGACTCCTCGATGAGGCGGACGGCCGCGGGGAGATCCAGCGCGGCGGGCTCTGCGGCGTGGAGCTGGCGCCAGTGGGTGAGCGCCGCCTCGACCGCGCCGGCCTGGATCTCGGAGCGGATCAGGCGCTGGCCGAGCGGCACCGCTTCGGCGACGCGCTGCGTGCGCACCGCGAGCTCCCACAGCGCCGCCGCGAGCTCCAGGCTGGCCGGCTCGCGCCGCAGCGCCTCGACCAGCCCATTCCACGCGTCGTCGAGCCGCCCATGCTCCTCGGCGTCGCGGGCGTCGAAGAGAACGAGCTCGGCGCCGGCCATCGGCGTCACGGAATCGTCGATCTCGCCGACCTTGAAGTGCTTGAAGATCAGCGCCGCCACGACGCCGAAGGCGAAGCCCCAGACGTGCGCCCAGTTCGCCGTGCCGCCGAGCACGCCGCCCGGGATCACCCGATCTTTCGAGCTCGCGGTGTACAGCTCGCTGGCGAACCAGAGAGGCAGCATCAGCCAGGCCGGCGCATCGAAGGTGCCGAACCGGAAGAGAAAGAAGTAGAGGAAGCGGATCTTCGTCCGGCCGTGCAGGACGAGAAACGCACCCATCACGCCGGCGATGGCGCCGGAGGCGCCGATCAAAGGCCGGTAGAGATGCGGGTAGTGGGCCGCGTAGAGCAGGCCTGCACCGGCTCCGACGAAGAGAAAGAAGGCGGTGAACCATTTGCTCCCCCAGACGTCTTCGACGAAAGGGCCGAGCAGATAGAAGAAGAAGAGATTGCCCAGCAGGTGCATCCAGCCACCATGGAGAAAGAGGTGGGTGATCACGCTCTGCGACCGGATCCGCGCAGGGATCAGACCATAGCGCCAGACCGTGTTCCTCTCCGTTTCAGCAATCCAGGCCTCCGTCAGGCGATCGAGCGCCGCCTGCTCGAACGCGGCCGTCGAGCGGCCGACCGGCTTCGCCGTCAGCCCTTCTTCCGCCAGCGCCTTCTCCAGCAGCGGCCGGCTCTCCGGCGGCACGAGGCGGGGATCGAGCTTCAGGTATGGATGCGCGAAGTAGAACTCCAGCGGCGCTGTGAGCCTCGCGGCCGACCGCAAGCTCTCGTCGAGAGACGGCTTCGTCGCGATGAACGTGACGAAACACAACGCGATGATTGCGAAGCTCACCCACGGCAGCTTCGAGACGGTCGTCCGCTCGTGCGTCAGAGGAAGAATCATGGGCCCTCCCGGCCCGTTCAGGGGATCTGACGAATACTACCGGAAATCGGGCTACTGGAAGTAGCCGTTCACGTCGACGACGACCTGCGCGGAGCCGGACGTGAGGGTGGCACGCAGGGCGAGGGTCCCGTTGCCGTCCTGGGAGAGGGGGATGAAGGCGTTGTTGCTGCGCGTCTGGCCGCTCGCGAAGTTGAGCAGGCTGGCGACCGGCGCCGTGCCGCCGCCGGGCCAGGCGACCAGGTAGCCGGCCGCCGCCGGGGCGACGACCGTCACGTTGACCGACACCGCCCGGGCGGTCGCCGGAACGCCGCAGTGGCCGGCGAGATTGAAATTCCGCGTCGCCCCCGCGTCGAGCGCCGGGCCGCCGAGCGGACCGATGGCGTTGCGCGTGTCGAGCAGCCGGCAGGGCGCCAGGGTGTAGAAATCGGTCGCGGCCGGAGCCTGCACGTCCAGTACTGCCAACGTCGCGGAGCGGGGCGGCAGGATCAGGGTGAGGGCATCGCCCGCGAGGCTCGCCGTGCCGGCCGCGGCGAGGCGGTGGGTGGGATCGAAGCGGTAGAGCGCGGCCGGGGTGCCCACGGCGGTGCCGGCCGGGAGTTGCACGTCCGCCTCGCGGTTCACCGTGTCCTTGTTGAACAGGAGCACGAACAGGCGCGAGCCGGCGCCGCGCACCGCATAGGCGCCGACGGCGTCGATGTTGGCGCTCACCGCCCGCACGCTGTCGCCGCTCACCTTGCTCCCCTGGCCGTCATAGTTGAGGTAGAGGAGATAGGCGTCTTCCACCCGGCTGTTGTCGGCCGGCGCCACCCAGCGGGCGGCGAGATCGACGCCTTCGCGGCCGAAGATCGCCAGCGCCTCGGCGTGCGCCAGCGTGCTGCTCGCCCCGTCGTCGCCCCCCCAGTTGTATTCGGTGATCGCGAGCTTCATGCCGGGAAAGCGGTTGGCGATCCACTGCTTCGCCCGCGGGATCAAATTGACCTTCTTGCCGATCCACGACTCGTCGACGTAGGTCGGATCGTAGAGCCCCTTGAGCGAGCGCAGCCGCAGCGCCGAGGTCGCGGCGGACTCGTCATTGGACAGCGAGACGTTGTCCGCCTGCGGGTAGTAGTGGAAGTCGAGATAGTCGACCAGTTGCACGCCGTGCGCCGTCTGGTAGTCCTTCACCTGCTTGAGATACCAGTCGTAAAGCTCCAGGTTGCCGTGCGCCGCCGCGTCGGCGCCCGCCGAGCAGCCGTCCGCCGCCGAGAAGAAGTAGGCGCACCAGCCCCAGTCCGACGGCCCGAAGATGCGCACGTTGGGGTCCTGCGCCTTCATCGCCGCCGCGTAGGCCACGGTGCGCGACCACAGCTCGTCGTAGGTGAGCGGCAACGGATGCACGTCGCGGTGCGAGCTGTTCCACAGCGCCGGCTCGTTGTCTAGGGCGAAGTATTTGACGCCCCCCTGCCCCGCCGTGCCGGTACGCCCCGCCATGTGGGCCAGCCAGCCGGTGACGAAGGCCGGGTCGATCTCCTTCGAGGTGTCGTGCGGATCGTTGCCGGTGATCGGCGTGCCGTTGGCGTGCAGCCCGTTGCCTGCGTCCGGCTGGCACCACGCGGGATTGCCGGTCGCCGTGCATTCGGTCTGCTGCTGCGCGCCGTATTTGGCCACCGAGAAGCCCCAGCGCCGGATGCGGTCCTTCGGCGTCCAGCCGATCGTCGGCACGGTCATCAGCGGCTCGCCGCCGGAGGAGCGCACGTCGTCGATGAACACGTCCGCCGCCGAGCCGTCGGGCAGCGTCGCCGGGTTCGGATTGTTCTCCTCGATGTTGTAGAAGAACCAGTCGCTGGCGCGGTTCGAGATGTCGTCCTGCCACGAGTAGCGGGTCGTCGCGTTGCCGCCCCAGCGCCGCACCGGCCAGTGGATGCGCGCCGCCTGTGCCGTGCTGCCGAAGTTGACGCCGTAGATCAGCGGGCTGACCGCGTGCCGGTCAGCGGCCGGATCGATGGCGACCGCGACCGGGGTCGGCGGCGGAGGCGGCGTCGTGTTTTCAATCAGTTGCACGTCGTCCACATAGACCGCGGACTGGTTGCCGCCGGTGCCGTCCTGGAGCCAGAATCCGTCAAACGTTCCGGAGGTGACGCCGAGGCTGGCGAACGGGACGTGAGCTTTCGCCCACTGCCCGGCAGGCACTGCTCCACCGGTGATGAATTGCGCGAGAGGGGCGCCCTGGTTGCCGATCGGCGAACCGCCCACGGTGAGCGCGATGTTCAGGTTCTGTCCGCCCGACGCGCCGCCGTGAACCCAGAAGTCCACCGCTGAGTATGCTGCGGTATCGATCCCCAGGTCGCGGTGCAGGAAGAGCGCCTGCCAGGCGTCCGGCTCGAAGGACGCCGCCGCCGTGCCGCTGTGGACGATCGAGGTCTGGCTCAGGGTGTGCGTCGCCCAGCTCCAGTCGGCGAAGCCGTTGCGGAGCTGATCGTCATAGACGGTGAGCGGCGCCGCCGCGACAGCCATCGGGACGGCCGACAAGAGAAGGGCCACCAGCCCTGTGTGGGGTCTCACACCATCAGACTAGCAAAACATATGCGGAGAGATCAATGAGAGTCCGTCCTACACGACTCTCCGGTCCTCCTCACACCGCGGTGACCGCGATCGGCTGGCCGCGGGTGATGATCACCGTGTGCTCGTACTGGGCGGCCCAACTGCCCGGCGGCGCGCTCAGCGTCCAGCCGTTGTCCTGTTCTTCCACGAAGTCGGTGCGGTTGGAGAGGAACGGCTCGATGGTGATGACGAGCCCGTCCCACATCCGGCGGCGGTCGGTGGGCTCATAGTAGCCGGCGATGAAGCGCGGCTCCTCGTGCAGCTCGCGGCCGACGCCGTGGCCGCCGAGGTTCTTGATCACCTTGAACCCCTTCTGCTTCGCCACCTTCTGCACCGCCTTGCCGATCAGGTTGAGCGCTTGGCCGGCGACCGCCTGGACCATGCCGTCGCGCAGGGCGAGCCGGGTGGCGTGGCAGAGCCGCAGCTTCTCCGCCGTGGCGGGCGGCGCGATGAACGTGCCGCCGGTGTCGGCCACATAGCCGCCGAGCTCGGCGGAGACGTCGACGTTCACGAAGTCGCCCGGCGCGATGAGACGGTCGCCGGGCACGCCGTGCGCCACCTCCTCGTTGATGCTGATGCAGGTGGCGCCCGGGAAGTCGTAGGTCATCTGCGGCGCCGAGCGCGCGCCGTGCCGCTCCAGGAAGCGCGCGCCGATCTCGTCGAGCTCGCGGGTCGACATCCCCGGCCGGATCCGCCTGCCCATCTCCTGCAAGGTCAGGCCGACGATGCGGCCGACGCGCTGCAAGCCCTCGAAATCCTTCTCCGTCTCGATCGTCATCCTGGCGGTCTCTCCCTGTCTGCCATCGGCTGCGGTGTCTCCATGATAGCGCCTCCGCTATACTACGCGCATGCGTCTCGTGACCCGTGGTGACCTCGATGGCCTGACCTGCGCCGTGCTCCTCACCCTCAACGAGGAGATCGACAGCATCGCGTTGATCCACCCCCAGGACATCACGGAGAACCGCGCCGACATCCGGCCGGGCGACATCATCGCCAACCTGCCGTACCACCCGGACTGCGACATGTGGTTCGACCACCACCTGCACACGGCGACGCCGCACGTCCCCATGGGCACCATCAAGGGGCGTTTCGCCGAGGCGCCGTCGGCGGCGCGGCTGGTCTACGAGTTCTACGGTGGCGAGGCGGCGATGCCGCAGTTCGCCGAGCTGGTGCATGAGACCGACCGCCTCGACTCCGCGAACCTCTCCCCCGCCGATGTCCTGATGCCCGGCGGCTACATCAAGCTCGGCTTCACCATCGACGGCCGCACCGGCCTGGGCACCTTCGAGAAGTACTTCCTGCACCTGATGGACCTGCTCAAGAAGGGCACCTCGATCAACGACGTGCTGGCCGACGTGAGCGTCAAAAGGCGCTGCGAGATGCTGGACAGCGAAGGCGAGCTGTTCGCCGCCGAGCTGCGCACCCACAGCCGGGTGGACGGCAACGTCGTGATCACCGACTTCCGCGACCTCGACCACACGCCGATCGGCAACCGCTTCCTGATCTACGCCCTCTTCCCCACCGTCAACGTCTCGGTGCGCATCCACTGGGGTCCGAACAAGAGCTTCCCCATGCTCCTCCTCGGCCACAGCATCTTCAACCGCACCTGCAGGACGAACGTCGGAGAGCTGGCCGCCCGCTACGGCGGAGGCGGCCACAAGGGTGCGGGAAGCATCCCGCTGATGGACGAGCCGGATCAGCAGATCGAGATGGTGGTGCGGGAGCTGAAGGCGAACGGGTAGGGAGGCAGTGTTGCCGCGCGGGACTCAGCTCAACCCGAATCTTGAGACCCTAAAAGCGCCTTTTTCAGCCCTGTCAAAAGAAATTATCGGTCGCTTTAGGCGTTGTCCATGATCGGCCAGCCAATCAGTGAGCAACTCAGCTTTCCCAGATAGTTTGGGGACTTCGATCGCGATACCATCTGGCAGCCGCCCTCCGCTCGCATTTGCAATTGCTGTGGCGATATCAGAAACAGCCCCTGCCGCGAGGTCAGGTATAGCAGCGAGGTCCTCTTCAAGTCTGTCTCCTTCATCTAAATCGGTGGTACCGACACCTAGCTTCGCAAGAGGATGCTTCGCATAATGGCTTGTAAATCGGGACACCATTGCCGCCACATCCTCAGAAAAGATCCTATTTGCGAAAAAATCATCCTGATCCGAAATCCAGTAAACCTCTTGACCCTTCCTCGAAAAGCCTCCGACAAGAAGACTCACAAAATGGACGAGCCGCATGGCATTTTCAAACGCCCCGTTACTCCACCGTGCCTGAAGCTTTAAAGATGGCATAAGGCTAGGCCAATTTTCTTTATCGGTGCAGAGGAAGCGTATGGATTTATGAACAGCAATCGTAACGCAGATGCCATGAATTGAGTCCGCAGCTTTGAGGAATGGGACCAAGGCGCGTCTCCGATGGACATCGTTTAAGCCCTTGAAACTCATACGCCGGCCATCTCGGAGGTGACTCTCTCTAACATCGCGTCTCTTGAGTTCCCATTCAGAGGAGTTCCCCAGATCCATTAAGAGGATCGACGTGGTCAGGTATTTACTCTTCTGATGGTTCCCGCCGTAATCCGAGACTACATAAAGTACTTCGCCGCCCAACTCTGGCAAATCTTGCACAGAAAGTATCCGAGAAATAGTATTTACCCAAGGATACAGAGGCTCGCTGGGAGACCGCCAGCTCGACTGCCCGACAAGAATGTCGTTAACGCGCATGTTTAAATCACTCGCAGTAAGCTCAGCCGGACCTTACCCTGCTTGGCCTCAGGAACGATTTGGGAGGATTGGAGGAGGACCGTCGAGGGGGTGAGCGTCAGAGAAGTTGCCTATCTCTCCTGAGATCCAAACCCGAGCCCGCCAGAGGAGACTCCAGGAAAAAGCGTGCGAGATTCGAGCGGCGTTCCCGAAGATCAGTGCACTCGGCAAGGAAAAGCACCGCGGCGACCGGGGCCTCGTGCTCCGTAATCACCTGCTGTCCGCTCTGAGCGCCGCCTCGACCATCTCGGCCCCCCAGCGCCTGCCGATCCCAAGTTCTCTCCATCCGACACCTCCGTGTTGTGGCGAATGGTAGTCTTAAGGCGCAGCCGGAGCAAGCAGAAAATTTCTCGACCCTCTACCCGAGCGGTGCCCGCTTCCAACGGCTCGGTACCGCGGGGTCTCCGGGCGCCCCCCGACGGTTGGCTACTCCAGAGCGCCACCGGTGGCCGCTCTCCATCACCTCATCGGTGAGATCCTGGTACCCGGCGGTCGTGCAGGCCCCTCAGTCGCCGAAGACGTCGCGCAGTTGGTTGGCCTTGATGAGCCGCACTCCCCATTCGAGGAGCCGTTCCGCGTCCGCCGAGCGCACCCGCTCCCGGCTGATGGCGTCGACGGTGCCGAACTTCTCCTCAAGCAGGCGCAGCGCAACGAAGTACTACATTGGCGTAGCGTAGTACTCCAACGCCGCCCTGAAGTACTGAGTTGGCCCGATGCAGTACTTCAGCGCCGCGCCGAGGTACTGCGTTGGCCCAATGTGGTACTACGGCGGCGCAACGAAGCACTTCGGCGGACCGACGCAGTACTACAGCGTGGCAATGTGGTACTCCGTTGGCCCGCCGAAGTACTGCAGCGCCGCTCTGAAGCACTGCGTTGGTCCAACGAAGTACTGCAGCGCCGCCCTGAAGTACCAGGTTGGCCCGATGCAATACTTCGGCGCCGCGCTGAAGTACTGCGTTGGCCCGGCATGGTACTGCGGCGGCGCAACGAAGCACTTCGTTGGACCGACGCAACACGATGGCGGCGCAACGCGACACAACATCGGAGCAACATGGCACGACGTCGGCGCAACTCAGTGCTTCGGCGGCGCAATGTGGTGCCAGGTTGCACCGCCGTGGTACTTCGGAGCCGCTCTGAAGTACTTCGTTGGACCGCCGCCGAGGTCCTTGAGCGTCGTCCTGACGTACGCGAGAACCGAAATCCGTTGCTCGCGGGTCGCGTCTCTCCGGAACGCCGGTGTGATATGAACCGCCGCGATGATACGGCAAGAGAAGGCGGACCGCATCCGTAAGCTCCTCACCGAGCTTTACCCGGCGGCCGGCATCCCGCTCGATCATATGGACCCGTTCACGCTTCTGGTTGCGGTGGTGCTGTCGGCGCAGACAACCGACAAGAAGGTGAATGAGGTCACTCCGGCCTCTTTGCCCGCGCCGCGGCTCCGCTCGACGAAGATCTCGAATTCCGTTTCGTCGCGAGCGGCACCCTGCACGCTGGTCAAATCGATCACTGCATTCTGACCGGTCAAGAGAGTTTCGCTGGGCTGAGACTTGATGGTTGCAGGATGGTTTTCAGCCCGAGCGAGGCGGATCAGCAGCGGCTCGCTCCAAGCGGCGCCGAAGAAGGATTCGCCGAATTGGTGCACGAATGGCGCCGGCTCAGTCGCCGAAGACGTCGCGCAGCTGGTTGGCCTTGATGAGTCTGGCCCCCCATTCCAGGAGCCGGTCCGCATCGGCCTCGCGCACTCGACTCTGGCTGCGGGCATCGACGGCGCCGAACTTCTCCTCAAGCAGGCGCAGCAGGAGGCGAGCTTCACCTTCTTGCCGCCCTTCTTGCCGCCCTTCCTGCCGGCCCTTCTGTTCGCCCCGCTCCAGGAGCACCCGGCTCCAGTCTTCGATTTGCTGTTCGAGCATGCTTGCGAACTCCTCCACCCCAAGATTCTCGGGGATGTCCTCTATTTTGCGCCCTATTCCCGGGATCCGCACGCGGATGAGCCAGGTGGCGAAGGCGTGCCGCAGACCTCTGTCGGCCGGACCCGGTAACAATTCTACCAGCCTGGCGATGCCGCGCCGCAAGCCCTCCGGCTCCAGCGGCTTCTCCAGCCAGAACAGCACAGCGGCCACATTCCACAGTCTCTCGAGCTCCGCCAGCGGATACCTCCGCTCGTCGATCACGCGGTACTTGCAGTGCGGGCTGAATTCGTCCGCCTCCGGATCGACCGACTCGATCAGGTCGGCTACGTCCAGAGCCGGCCACCACGGCGTCTTTCCGTTGTAGAGCACGATGGGGATGACGAGCGGCAACTTGCCGCCAGGCAGCAGCTCGCCCCGCTTGATGAGCTCCTGGTAGAACAGCGCGTCATACCCCATCATCCGGATCGCCATGTAGCGGTCCGGGGTCGATTGGAACTCCAGCAACAGGCAGATGTAGACCGGCCGGCCGTCGTCGAACCGGAGCTTCCAGACCATGTCACCCTCGCGGGCTTGCAGGTCGTCGGTCACGTAGACGGCGCTCATCCGCTCCAGAGTGGTGAAGTCGAGGCGCTCGATCCAGGACTCTTTGAAGAAGCCGCGGATCAACTCTTCGACGAGGCGCGGCTCGGAGAACAGGAGACGATAGCTAAGATCGTGGAGTCCCATAACGCCAGCAGAATCTACCGCAGATGTACCGCCCGGAGGTGCGCACGGAGTGCGCATCGGGAAAACGGGTGGTGCTTTTCCGGTACCCTGCATGTGATATGAAACCGCCGCGATGACACGGCAAGAGAAGGCGGACCGCATCCGCACGATCCTCGACGGGATCTATCCGGCGACCGACATCCCGATCCCGCTCGCTCATGTGGACCCGTTCACGCTGCTGGTGGCGGTGGTGCTGTCGGCGCAGACGACCGACAAGAAGGTGAACGAGGTCACTCCGGCCCTCTTTGCCCGCGCCTCTGTACCCGCGGCGATGGCTGCTCTCGAAGTAGATGAGATCCGGCATCTGATCCGCCAGATCGGGCTCGCCGGACAGAAGGCGAAGAGTCTCAAGGGGTTGTCCCAAATCCTCGTCGAGAAGCACGCCGGCCAGGTGCCGCGTACGCTGGCGGAGCTCGAGGAGCTTCCGGGGGTCGGCCACAAGACGGCGTCCGTCGTGCTCAATCAGGCGTTCGGCCTGGCCGCGTTCCCCGTGGACACCCACATCCACCGCTTGGCGGCTCGTTGGGGACTGTCGGACGGCAAGAGCGTGGAGAAGACCGAGCGCGACTTGAAGCGCGTCTTCCCGGAGGAGACCTGGGGCAAGGTCCACCTCCAGATCATCTACTTCGGCCGCGAGTACTGCCCTGCCCTATGGCACGACCTCGACGCCTGCCCGATCTGCTCCTGGGCCGCGTCCAAGCAGACCAAGGAAGCCGAGAGGCGGCGCAATCTGGCGCTCCGCAAACGCTGACCCGAGAATACTGCGGACAAAAAAAGACGGCCCCTTCCTGGGACCGTGATGGAGGGAAGAGGGTAGGGTCGGGCGGGGCGCCGCCAACCCTGTCCTCTCTGCCTGAGATCCATCTTAGGGGGTGAACCTTACAGGCCACATTACGATCCGTTGGCAGTTTCAAGTCACGCGCGGGCCAAATCCGCGGTTGGTAAGAAACCCGGGGGCCGGCGGTGCCTGGTGGCCTGCTCGAAGGCGTAGGCGAGACGGATCAGCAGGGGCTCGCTCCAGGCGGCGCCGAAGAACGAGATTCCCACCGGCAGGCCGGCGAACGATCCGGCCGGGACGGTGATGCTGGGGTAGCCGGCCACCGCGGCGGGTGTCGAGCTGCCGCTCCCCTCCGAGTCGCCGTTCACCAGGTCGATGAGCCAGACCGGCCCCTGGGTCGGCGCCACCAGGGCGTCGAGCTTGTGCTTGGCCAGCGTCGCGTCGATCCCCTCCCGGCGAGAGAGCCGGCGGCACTTCTCCAGGGCGTCGAGGTACTCCTTGTCGGTCAACGGACCCTTGGCCTCCGCCTGCTCGAAGATCTCCTGGCCGAAGTACGGCATCTCCTCCGCCGGGTGCTTCGCGTTCCAGGCGATGGCCTCGGCCAGGGTGTGTACCGGCGCGTCCGGCCCCAGATCGGCAAGGTAGCGGTTCAAATCCGCCTTGAACTCATAGAGCAGCACGGTGAATTCGGGGCCGCCGAGATCTGCCGCCGTGGCGATGTCCGCCGGATCGACGATCACCGCGCCCTGCCGTTTCATCACCTCGAGAGCTTCGGCAAAGAGATGATCGGTGGCCGGGTTGTAGCCGGTGTAGCGCTTGCGCGGCACTCCGATGCGGGCGCCCTTGAGACCGTTCGGATCGAGGAATTTCGTGTAATCGGCGAGGCCCTTGCCGCGGCTGCCGCGCGTGGCTTCGTCGCGCTCGTCGAGGCCGGCCATGGCGGCGAGCAGGAGCGCGGCGTCGGCCACGCTGCGGGTCATCGGTCCCGCGGTGTCCTGGGTGTGCGAGATCGGGATGATCCCGGACCGGCTGAGCAGGCCGACGGTCGGCTTGATGCCCACCAGGCAGCAGGCGGCGGCGGGCGAGACGATGGAGCCGTCGGTTTCGCTGCCCACGGTCGAGGCGGCGAAATTGGCCGCTCCCGCGGCGCCGGAGCCCGAGCTGGAGCCCGAGGGCGTGCGGTCGAGGACGTACGGGTTGCGGCACTGGCCGCCGCGTCCGCTCCAGCCGCTCGACGAATGGGTGGACCGGAAGTTGGCCCATTCGCTGAGATTGGTCTTGCCGAGCAGGACCGCACCGGCCGCACGCAGACGGGCGGCGACGAAGGCATCGCGGGGGACCTTGGAGCCGGCGAGGGCGAGGGAGCCGGCGGTGGTCTGCATGCGGTCCGCGGTGGCGATGTTGTCCTTGAGCAGCACCGGGATGCCGTGCAACGGTCCGCGCGGCCCCTTGGCCTTGCGCTCGGCGTCGAGGGCGTCGGCGATCGCCAGCGCTTCCGGATTGGTCTCCAGCACGGCATGCAGCGCCGGACCCTGGCGGTCGAGGGCCGCGATGCGGGCGAGATAGGCCTCGGCCAGGGAGCGCGCCGTCCAGCGGCCGGAAGTGAGGCCGGCCTGGAGCTCGGCGATCGACAGCTCCTCCAGCTCGAAGGCGCCGGCCCTGGCGGAGGGCGCTTCGGCGGCGGAAGCCACGAACGGACGCAGGGAGCCGGCGGTGCCGAGGGCACTGGCCAAGGCGCCGGCCTTGAGCAGATCGCGGCGGGTGAATGGGGACTGGGGGCCTTCGGTGCGTCGGCGCATCGCGATCCTCCTGGGTTGAGAAGCTGGGGGCAGACTATGCGGGGACGGTCCGCCGGTCAATGCTGCCCAGAAGCTCCGGCGTGACGCGCTGCACCTCGGCTTCGATGTCCGAAAGGCGCGCCGCAAAGTCCTCCAGGACGCCCTCTTTCCCCGCGGCCTCGGCTTCGCCGCACAGAGCGGCGAGCCGGGTGGCGCCGAGTTGGGCGCTACTCCCCTTGAGAGAGTGAAGGGCGAAGACGAGAGCGGCGGCGTCGCCGCGCTCCAGCGCTTCCCGCGCCCGCTCCAGGCGCCGCGGCGTCTCGGCCAGGAAGCTGTTGACCACCGTGGCGATCAGCTCGCGGCCGGTGACTTCTTCGAGGCGCCGCAGAGCTTCCAGGTAGGAGGGATCGAGCGCCGAGGCAGGAAGATTGCGCGCGATGGCCGCGTACAGCTCCTCCAGGCGGATCGGCTTGCTCAGGTAGTCGTGCATCCCCGCGGCCAGGCAGGCCTCGCGATCGCCGAGGAGAGCGTTGGCGGTCAGCGCGATGATGCGCGGCCGGCGATCCGGCGGATGCTCGGCGGCGATCCGGCGCGCCGCTTCCAGGCCGTCCATGCCGGGCATCTGGACATCCATCAGAATGAGGTCGTAGGACTGCCGGCGCAGAGCCTGCAGGACTTCCAGCCCGTCCGCGGCGACGTCGGCGGACCAGCCGAGCCGCTCCAGCATGAGGAGGGCGACTTTCTGGTTGGTCGAATTGTCTTCGGCCAGGAGGATGCGGCAAGGCGGCCGCTCCGCCGAGACCGCGGCAGGTACGGTTGGATGCGCCGGCCCGCTCTCCGCAGCGGCGTTCGGCGAGGTATGGCACAAGATGGTGAACGAGAACTCCGAGCCGTGGCCCGCCTCGCTCTGCACCCAGATCCTGCCGCCCAGCCCCTCCGCCAGGCGGCGGCTGATGGCGAGCCCCAGACCGCTGCCGCCGTAGACGCGATTGGTTGACGAGTCGGCCTGGCTGAACGGCTTGAACAGGCGGCTCAGGCGCTCTGGATCGATGCCGATCCCCGTGTCGCGCACGGAGAAACAGAGCTCCAGGCGCCCCTCGTCGGCGGGCCGCGACGCAACGTTCACCTCGACGCTGCCGGCGGCGGTGAATTTCACCGCGTTGGCCAGCAGATTGACCAGGATCTGGCGCAGGCGGGTGGCATCGCTGACCACCAGGGCCGGCACGTCCGGCTCGATCCGCGAGATCAGCTCCAACCCCTTGTGAGCCGCTTCGGCCGCCAGGAGCTCGATGGCGTCGGCGACACAGCGGCGGACGTCGAACAGCACCGCCTCGATCTCGATCCTCCCGGCCTCGATCTTGGAGAAGTCCAGGATGTCGTTGAGCAGGCCGAGGAGAGCTTCGCCGCTGCCGCGGATGGTCTCCACCTGGTCCCGCTGCTCCGGGGTGAGGGGAGTGCCGAGGAGGATGCTCGTCATGCCGATGACGGCGTTCATCGGAGTGCGGATCTCATGGCTCATGTTGGCCAGGAAGTCGCTCTTGGCGCGGTCGGCACGCTCCGCCTCCTCCTGGGCGGCCAGCGCCTTCGCGGTGCGCTCGCGGACCTGCTCCTCCAGCCAGAGGTTGCGGCGGCGCAGGGAGAGCAGGCGCAGGGAGTGCGCGCCCCAGATCGCCAGCCCGGCGAGCACGGCGTAGAGCCCCCACGCCCACCAGGTCCGCCAGAGAGCGGGATGGACGGTGAACGGCAGCTCCACAGGCCCTGCCACGCCCCCTTCGGCGTCACGCGCCCAGGCGCGGAAGGTGTAATCCCCCGGCGGCAAGCGGTAGGTATGCTCCCACGCGGTCGTCCAATCCGACGGGGAGGCGTCGAGGCCCACCAGTTGCACCTGGTAGCGGTTCTCCGCCTCGCGGAAGAAACTGAACAGCGCCAGCTCGAAGGTCACTTCCCGGTCGCGGTCGCCGAGCGAGAGAGGCCGCCCGGGCCGCTCGACACCGTCCACCAGGACGCGTTGCAGCAGCAGCCGTTTCGGCTCCGGCGGGGTGGGCGGCGTTTCTGGATTGAAGAAGCCGACGCCGCCCAGCGTGCCGACCCAGATCCGCCCCGTCCGGTCGACCATCGACGCGCCCTGGTTGCCTTCCTCGTGCGGCAGACCGTCTTCCGCGGTGAAGGTGTAGAGGCTGTAAGCCGGTGCTCCGCCGGCCGCCGCGGAGCCCGGCGTCAAACGGGTGACGCCGCGATTGGTGAGCAGATAGATGCGCCCGCGGCTGTCGCCCTGGATCTGATACACCATGTCGTTCGGGAGCGCCGGCCGGGTGGCGTCGGTGAGCACCAGCCAAGGCGATAGCGGTGCGGCGAGGTCGAGCCGCGCCATGCCGCCGTCGGTGCCGATCCACAGAGCGTGCCGCCCTCCCGTGCGCTCCTCGAAGAGGCTGTTGACCCAGAGATTCGGCAGCGACGTGCGGCTGGGCATGAAAGCGGTCCAGGCGCCGCCGGCGAAGCGGAGCAGGCCGCCGCGCCGCGTGCCGGCCCACAGGATGCGCTGCCCCGCGACGACGGTTTCCCGCAGGCAGTAGATCTGATCGTCGGGCAGTCCCACGGTGGCGGTGCTCAGCACCCGCCAGTGGCCGCCGGCATAGCGCGCCAGGCCGTGCCGCGTCCCCACCCAGAGGACGTCCCCGTCCGGCCCGGCTCCCGCGAGCAGGCTGAGCACCTCATCGTGCGGCAAGCCGGAAGTCTTCGTCGTGAACACCGCCCAGCGCCCTGCCTCCCAACGCGCCAGGCCGCGGTCAGTGCCGATCCACAACACCGGCCGGTCGGGTCCGCCGGTGGCGGCGAGGGCGTTCACCGAGTTGTGCGGCAGCGGCGAGGTCGCGGTGTCGAAGCGCTGCCATCTCCCGGCCTCCCAACGGCTGAGGCCGGCGGTCTCCGTGCCCAGCCAGAGGACGGGCCGGTCCGCCGGACCGGTCTCGGCGAGGCTGTAGACCGGAGCCGGCGGCCCGGAGGCGACCGTGTCGAGCGCCGTCCAGCCCCCCTGCCGGTAGCGGGCCACGCCGCCGTCCCGGAGTCCGATCCACAGGCTCTCCTGCCCCGCCGCGCCGCTCACCGCGAGGCTGAGAACCCGGTGCCCCGGCAGCCCTCGCGCGGCGTCGATCACTGTCCAGGTGCCCGCCTCGAAGCGGGCGAGCCCCAGCTCCGTGCCGGCCCAGAGGACGGTCTTGCCGGGTAACCCGGTCCGCGCCAGGGCAAAGACCTGGCCGGACGGCAGACTGACCGGAGCGCCGACGTGCTGCCAGCGCGTGCCGTCGAAACGGGCCACACCGCCACCGTTCGTGGCCGCCCAGACCTCCGGATCCGGCCCCGGCCCGGCGAGGAGAGCGGTGACCGGTCCGGCGGGGAACCCGGGAGTGGCGCCATCGTAGACGGTCCATCGCCCGGCGGCGTAGCGGGCCAGGCCGCGCCCGGTGCCCACCCAGAGGACCGCCCCGTCTCCCTCTCCCGTCGCCAGCAGGCTGGTGACCCGCGAGTCCGGCAAATCGTTGCCGCGATAGCGCACCCAACGGCCGCCGGCAAAGCGGGCGAGGCCTTTCTCCGTTCCCGCCCAGACGACCGGCTGCCCGACCTCCTGAGCGGCGAGCAGACAGAGGACCCCGTCGCCGGGCAAATCCGAGCTCGCCGCGTCGAACAGCGTCCAACGCCCCTCCGCGAAACGGAGCACGCCGGCGTTGGTGCCGAGCCAGACAGCCCCGTCGGCGGAGCCGGCGACGGCGGCCACAAAGTTCGAAGCTGTGCGGTTCGGCAGGACGACCGGCTGCCATCGCCGGCCGGAATACACCGCGGCTCCGTCGTCAGTGCCGGCCCACAGAGCGCCGCGGCGGTCGAAAGCGAGAGAACGGACCGTATTGAGAGGAAGGCCGTCGGCCGAGCTGAACACGCGCAAGACCGGGCGGCCGGCCGGCGGCCACGGCAGCGGCTCGGCAGAGAGCGTCCCCACCGCGAGCATCCATCCAGCCGCCCACTGGAGCAGCCGGCGCCGGAACCGTGCACCCCTGCGCAGCATCGCCTCCAGCCTGACACAAAAAAAGGGCTCCACCATGAGATGGAGCCAATGGGTGACCTGTTTCCGAAGGAGATCCTAGACAATGAAGATTACGGAGCGGATTACATGCGGAAGCTCGACCGCGCTTGAAGGGGCAAGAACGACCCGATCAAGCGGTGAGACTGGGCTATAATTTTGTCAGATACGATGAACAGCGACGACCCAACCAAGAGCTGGGGCGGTCCGAACCGGCCCGAGGCCTCCGACGCCACGGCACAGCCTGAGACCGCCCCGATGGGGTTTGGTGCGGGCCGCTACCAGATTGAGGGTCAGCTTGGCCGCGGCGGCTTCGGTGAAGTCTTCCTCGCCTCCGACCAGTTGCTCGGGCGCCGCGTCGCGCTCAAAGTCCTCCGGTTCAAGGACTCAGCCGAACAGGCCGCCGGCAAGGCTGAGCGCTTCCTGGAGGAGGCGCGGACGCTCGCCCGCCTCGATCATCCCCACATCGTGCCCGTCTGGGATGTCGGCATCGAGGACGGCAGGCCCTGGATCGCCATGCGGATCGTCGAGGGTGAGAGTCTCCGCCAGGCCTTGAAAGCTCGCGGACCGTTCCCGCCCGACGCGGCCCTCCGGCTTCTCTCTCAGATCACGGCCGCCCTCGGCCACGCGCATCGACTGGGAGTCGTGCACCGTGACGTCAAACCCGAGAACATCCTCCTGGAGCGCCGGGACGGCGGCTCCGAGCACGCCTGGCTGTCCGACTTCGGCATCGCCAAGCTGGTGAGCCCTCACGCCAACGTCACCGACCGGGCAGCCGTCGGGACTCCGGGCTATATGGCTCCCGAGCAGATCGTCGGGAAGCGAGTGGACGGCCGGACGGACCTCTTTGCCTTGGGCTGTGTGGCCGCCGAGCTCATGACTGGAAAGAGGGCATTCACGGGTGACAGCACCGCTCAGGTCCTCCACGCCATCATCCATGGTTCTCCGGACCTCACGGCCTTGAGTGAGCACGCAGGCCCGGCCTTCGAAGGCGTGATCCGTCGTTGCCTGGCAAAGTCTCCCGCCGACCGTTGGCACAGCGCGGACGACCTCGTTGCCGAGCTCCAAGCGTTGGCCAACGGCGCCCCGCGGCCCATCCGCAGACCGCTGTTCCCATGGCTTCGTTTCCGCCGCCGGCCTCAAACTCCCTGGGACGGCGCCTTTCCGCTGGTCATCGAAGGGCTCCGCAAGAGCTACGGCTTCCGCGGAGCCGTCCTGTCGGATCTGAGCCTGCAGATTCCCCGCGGCTCGGTCTACGCACTCCTCGGGAGGAACGGCTGCGGCAAGAGCACGCTCATCCGCACCTGCCTCGGCATCTACCGCCGGGACAAAGGCCGCGTCGAGCTGTTCGGCCGCGATCCGGAACGGACGCACCCGTCCATCTTCGCCCGCGTCGGCCTCGCCCTCGACACTCCCGCAGTCGATGAACGGATGAAAGTCCGTGAGCTGTTGACCTTCATTTCCCGTTTCTACCCGCAGTGGGACCAGGCCTACTGCTATCGCCTCCTCGCCCGCTACGACCTGCCCCTCGAAGCAAAGATCCGCACCATGTCCCGCGGCATGAAAACCAAGGTCTCGCTGATCCTGGCCCTGGCACATCGGCCGGAGCTTCTGATCCTCGACGATCCAGCCCTCGGGCTCGACGCCGTTGTCCTGGATGAGTTGATGGAGACGCTGGAAGAAGTGAGCAAAGCCGAGGGATCGACGATTCTGATTGCCTCCCACAACTACGAAGAGGTCGAGAGAATCGCGACGCACGTCGGGCTCCTGCGGGACGGCAAGATCCTTCTCTCTGAAAGTCTGGACCACATCAAACAGAGGACCCGAGAGGTCCGCGTGACCTTCCGTGACGTCGTCCCCGACCTCAAAGATCTGCACGACCTTCGCATCCTGCGCACCGAAGGGACGAAGCTTACCGGGATCGTGCTTGATACGCGGACGGGGACTCTGGAGCAGATCAAGGCAATGAAGGTCGAGGACTTATCTGTACGCGAGCTCAGCTTGCGCGAGCTCTTTGTGGGATATCTGCGGTAGACGCTCATGAGGTCTCTTTTCGCCAGGGAGTTCCGGGATGCTTTTGTTCGGAACCTGATCATCCTGGCCGTAATCCTCTCAGTGCTCTACCTCGCCGACAAATTGTCCCGAGGTCGCGACGGCTCCCTCGCGGGTTTGCCGGAGGCCCTCGAAGCCTTGACTCTCTGCGGCCTCCTGCTCGGAGCGTTTGTCTGCGGAGAGAGAGCTTTCCCTCCCGACCTCAAGGAACGCCGGCTCATCTACCTCAGCATCCTACCGATCAGGCGCGGCGCTCTCTGGCTCGCCATCTTCGGCGCCCACTGCCTCGCTGCAATGATTGCAATCCTTCTCATCTTCTTCTTCCGAGGGAGCCTCGCAGATCTACTGACGCCGCACGGCAGCGTCCAGCCCCTCTGGGCGCCCTGGATATTGTCCATCCTCCCTGTGCTCTTTTTTGTAGGGGCCACGCTCTCGCTGGCCATGCGAAAGGCATTCTCTGTCTACATCAGCGGTTTTGTCATATTGTCAGTGGGCCTCTTCGAGGCTTTCGGGTACAGCCAGAATGGTAACCCAACGGAGATCCTACTCGGTGACCATTCTTACCGTAGATGGGCAGCGTACCTGGCTCTGCTCATCGTAATCCTCGCGGCTCTGTCGGCTCGCCTTTTCCGCGAGGGAGAGATAACTTCTCCGAAGCGGCGCCTCCAAAAGACTCTCCTTATCGCCTGCGGAATCTCAGCCTGGTGGATTGCAACTTTATTGACCACCATCTATCCAGAGGCGCTGGGGCAAAACAACTGGATGCTCAACGAGAACTTCTATAGACCCACTTCTCAAGAGAGCTTTCTTTCGCCCAATGGCAAGTACTTGGTCGTCGTGGAAAGCTTAGAATATTACCCGAAACGCTCCCGCGTCAGCGTCGTCAACCTTAACACCCGACAGATCCTTGGAAGCAGTAAATTCAGAGATCTGAAGTGGGCACAGTGGGCAGGAACCGGCGACGTTCTTGAAATACTGACCCGATCACACTCTCTCCTCGACCTCGGCGGCTTGCTCTTTCCCGAAACGACGACATGGACCCGCCTCTCGCCCTCCACCCAGTTCCTATCGTCCAAGCGCCTACCTCGAGCTTTGGCAGTCGGCCGCGAATCGGCAACCGAAGAGATCTTCGTTGCCGAAGGTGGTGATTCGACGAAAATTCTCTCCCTGAACAGCTTGACCGGAACCTCCTCAGAGCTTGCACGAGGACCACTTTCTTCCTCTTCCAGAATCTGGGAATTCGGAAGTGGAAAGCTCCTCGTCCAACTGACCGATAGAGCGAACCCAGGAAAAACCTGGATCATTGAGAATCAGCGCGTCCATGAGATTCCTACCTCTGACATCAAGGGCCTCCCTCACTTCATCTTCGGCCGTATTCTTGATTTCGATTCCGCGGAACGTGAGTTGACGACTGCCTATCCTTCTCCTACCCGCGGCGGGCAGACCCTGCCGGGCTTCATTCCTCTACCGGATTCCTTTTCACTCTTCATACCCTCGCCGCGAGAAGGGCGGCCCTTCTTTCTGGAGACATTGGCGACAGAGAAGACCCGATTGCTTTGGACATGGAATGGAGAACGCTGGCGACCTCTCGGCGACATTCCGTCTTATTCTCGGTTGGTCTTCAGGCACTCCGTGATTTTCGGAACCTACTCGCCGAAGAACCACTTCCCTCAGGATCCCTTGTGGTGGAGAACCTACATAGACTTCTCCCGGGGAATCGCTGTCTACACGCGAGACAAGAAGATTTTCCTCTACGACGTCGGCCTTGACAGAGAAATCTCTGCGAACGAATACACAACCGGAGACTGCTATCTGATTAGCGGAGTAACCGCGATGACGGAAGCCCTCCTCATGTGCAATCAACGCGTTGATCAGAGCCTGATATTCAAAGGCTTCCGCTATCGTCCTGGCTCAGGAACGATCAAAGAGATTTTCTCCTGGCTGGATCCGCCAGTCCTCAATGGCGCGAATCCACTGCGTTTCGAAGCGAATGGATCCTCCGTCTGGGCATCACCCCGGAAGATCTTCCGAGTTTCAGCTCACGGCCACGTGCTCCAGATCTGGCCTCCGGACCCGACAGAGGCCCCCTGAAATAATTTCCCGACAGACGCTCATGAGATCTGTTTTTGCAAGCCTTGCTACTCCGCCGAAAACACTCATTACCTGCAGGATGCCTCGCGGCACGAACCCTCTTTTCCAGGTTTTCCTTTACAACCATGGGCCCGGAGCAATCCAACACTTCTTTTCGAGTAACGATCCCTTATTGCCCTCGGGCCCTCTGCGTTTCGAGGCCAACGGCTCATCCATCTGGATCTGGAGAAACGAAGCCGTTCGGATGTCTGCTCACGGTCAGATGCTCAAGATCTGGCCGACCGACCCGGCAGAGGCACACTGAAAAGCTTCGCGCCATGAAATCTATTTTCGCCAGGGAGCTCCGGGACGCGTTGATTCGGAATCTGATCGCCCTCGCCGTGGTCTCCTCAGTCTTCTACTTCGCTGAGAAATTATCCCGAGGCCGAGAGGGACCGATTACGGGGTTGACGGATATCGTCGGTGTCTTGACATTGTTGGGTCTCATACTCGCGCCCTTCGTGTGCGGAGAAAGGGCTTTCCCCCCAGATCTCAAGGAGCGTCGACTCGTCTACCTCAGCGTTCTACCGGTCAGACGTGGACATCTCTGGCTCGCCGTCTTCGGAGCTCACCTTTTCTCGGCACTCATTCCGGCCGGGCTCGCAGCCCTGGATCTCAGAGTCAAAGGCACGCGGCAATCCTGGGAAGACTACTGCATGTTGGCCATCGCGTTCGTATTCCTTTTTACGACAGGATCTACGCTCGCGCTCGCCTTGCGAAGAGTCTTCGCTGTCTACATCGCAGGGCTTGTCATGACCGGGGCGATCCTCTTTGAAATGCTCGAGCTTTTCCCACCCCCCGTCGTCGCTTCATTCGCAGCCGGAGTGCCCGCTCTTCCAGTAATTTTATTCCTTCTCTTGATGTATCTGTTTACCGCCCTCAAGCCCTACTGGGCACTGAGTAGTTCGCATGAGGCCGCCTTGGCGCTGCAAAGAATCGTGGTCAAGGCAGAGAGCGGGTTGATCTCTCGTTGCTGACAAGTGCGCAGGAGGCTCATCAGGACGGCTTGTGTGGTGGCACCGCGCGGAGTGCGGTTTCCACCGCACGACTTGCGGTTCACCACAGCAGGCCGAATCGCGTGTTCCGCCGGCCAGTTGGTGGCCTCGATGTCGTTGCGATCCAAGAAGACGAACAGTGCGCTCTGGTTGCGTCGCAGGTGCTTGGCCAGTCGCCTGTTGCCCTCATGAGTGAAACGGCCGGCGAGCAGTCGATCCATCTGTGCCGCCAAGCGCCCCTTGGCCACCCGCACTCCATGGGGACTGATCTCTGCGGCCTCCCGGCGATCACGTACTGACAAGGCGGCGCGAAGGATCTTCTGCACTTGGCGGGGAAACCTCACGGCGCCGCCTTGCGCCGTCTCCAGCATTTCACTACATCGGCGCAGCAGATGAGCCAGACAGGTTTGATGCGTCGCTGCTGTGAAGCGCCGGTACGGCGCCCAGCCATCCGCAACCAGAGTACCCGCATAGTCCTTGCCAAGCACCGAAGCCGCTTCGGCGAAACCGCGACCCCGCTGGATTGAATACACCGTCTCGTGGCGATTGGTGAAAGCCCACAGCCAAGCGCCGAGCCCGCCGATGCGCCAGCCGCTCTCATCTGGATAGACCACTGGCGATTTGCGAAGGCTCTCGACGCACTCGTCGTAGATCGGCTGCGACTTCGACGCTGCCCTCTGCACAGCCCGGCATAAAGTCGAGCGCGCGACTCGAAGGCCGGTCATCTGTTCGAGCAGCGTAGCGATCTTGCCATAGCTCAAGCCGCCGACCTTGTTGAGATAAGTGGCCAGCGCCACGAGCCCAGGGCCGATCTGAACTCCGGCTGCCCCAACAGCCTGTGACGTCTGGCGGGAGTCTCGTCCCACGACTCGCTGCCCACAGGCCGTGCACTCGCCAGAGTGGAGGATAAACTCGACCGTCCACGGACGAATCGCCGGAAGATCGACCTGGACTTGGCTCTCCTTACCGGTCAGACGCACCGTGCCGTTGCAGGACTCGCAAAACAAGGGACAGTTGACCTCGACCGTCTCATCGACCCGCGGAGGGCGAGGGCGGGAAGCTCGGTCGCCGTACTTCTTGCCGGGCTTGCGCCCAGGCCGTTTGGGCTTGCTCTTCGGCTCACCTTTCGAGAACGGAGCCGCCTGACGCTTGCCACGCCGCCGCAGCTCCTCGACGAGCTTCTCCAACTTCTCGACTTGGCGAGCCTGCTCGGCCAGCTTCCGCCGGAGCTCAGAGTTCTCTTGAAGGAGTTCCTCGTAAGTCTGCATCTCTACAGGGAATTACAGCACACCTCCAGAGGGAGAACAAGTTCCCGCTCGGCATACTCATCGGAATCTCCCGGCCCACCGGGGCCTCAGCGAGCGAACGGACGGTAAACAGATACCTCTTGATCTTGATTCTCCTTGCCTTTTCCCTGCTCTTTTTCCTGCAAGGTGAGATCATGGCCCCTAAACGATCCGCCAGGAACATCGCCTTACTATTCCTGGGTATTTTCGCTTGGTGGTCGACTGCTTTGCTCATCACCATGCGCCCGGAAATGTTTCTCGCCGAGAGCGCCTGGACGCTCGATGAGGCCGCTGACCCACAAGTCGCAGGGAAGGGTGGCCTCGGGGAAAGTGAGAACAGTTCCTGGAAGCACTGGAAGCGCAGCATCTGGAAACGCAACCGAGAGCGACCATCGCGCGACCGCTTTCTCTCTCCGAGCGGCAAGTACTTGGCGGTTATTGAGTCCCTTCAGGTCCCATTCAACCGTGCTCGCATTCAAATCATCGATGTCAAAACCGGAAGACCCAAGGGGATCATCAAATTTAGAGGCCTTTTGTGGGCAGGGTGGGCGCGGACCGACGTCCTGGAGGTCCTTACCTCAGCCCGGCCTCTGTTTGATCTCGCCGGACTCTTCTCTGCAGATACAACAGCTTGGACCCGTCTCTCACCCACTGCCCAGAGTCTGTCCACCCTGATGCTCCCGCAGACTCTGAGCTTCAGCGGAGAATCCGCGGATACAGAGATTCTCGTTGTCAGTGATGGCGCCACAACAAAGATTCTGACCTTGAACGGCTCGGAAGGTACAATCTCAGAGGTAGCACAAGGTCCGGAAGAGCCGTCAATTGGTAGCTGGTATTTGGGAGCTGGAGCGGTCGTCGTGCAACTGAACGATATGACGGCTCGCGGCAAGGCTTTGCTTATCGAGAATCATAGAGCCGTGCAGATTCCAGCCTCTGGCCGAATATTTCAAAGCTCGGACACCCCTCACTTCATCTTCGGACAATTCCTTGATTTCGTGGCGGCGCGACGCGAATTGACAACTGTTTACAAAACGCCGCTACAAGGCCAGGGGGCTGCGGAAGGGTTCATTCCTTTGCCGGCGACCCGGCCAATCGTCGTGCGTTCACGACAGGACGGGCGGCCTTTCTACGTGCGCCCCGATTGTTCTACGTGTGGAACGAGACAACTAGGCTATCAATTCAAGAAAATTTCTCCGCACGAGACCTTTATGCTCTGGGTCTGGAACGGAGCTACATGGCGAGATCTCGGCGAGATCGTCTACACCGGACGCTCCACTCTTTACGCAACGAACTTATACAACGACTCGTTGTGGGAATCTTTCATCGACTTCCACCGAGGAATCGCTGCTTACAAACGTAACGGGGAAACCTTCCTCTATGACGCCACAATTGACCAAGAGGTCCCGGTGCAAGAATGTCCGGCGGAGAACAACGGCACTTTCCTTGAGGAGTCCGGAGGACAATCTGGGATCTTTTTCATGTGTCAACAAAACCATCCAGGCGGAGATGGCTTCAAGGGCTTTCTCTATCAGCCTGGCTCAGGGAGGATCAGAGAGAATTTTTCCTGGAGCGAACACTTAGCCAACAAGCTCAAGAAGGCTAGTCTTCTGCGTTTCGAGACGAACGGATCCTCCGTCTGGGCGTCGGAGCAAAAGATCTTCCGGGTCTCCGCTCACGGGCGTGTACTCCAAATCTGGCCGACGGACCCGAGCGGGCCATGAGTAGCCGGTCAGACCGGCTTACGCACTGGGGCCGAGCGGATTAGGAACCAGCCGCGATCTCGAGCTCGTAGGCCCAACGGCCGATCTCAGAAGGCCGCCGGACGAGACGGCACGCTCGGCCGAGGAGCGGGGATCGAATCCAGCCGTCCGCATCCTCCGGCTGACGCTCGTAACCCGAGCGGCCAAGGCCCGCAATTTCGAACTGGAGTACCAGGCCGCGTGCGTCGACCGTCCAAAGCTCAGGGACTCCCGCAGCGGCATAGGTCGCCGGGAGTGTCTCCCGATCCTTGCGCACGGAGCGGTCGCTGACAATCTCGACGATCAAGTCGGGCGCCCCTTCGAGCTCGGCGAACTGGCCCGGCGCGCCGCTGGCGGCGGGGACCTCACGCATCCGGCCGTCCCGGATCGATTGCCAGAGCACCACAACGATGTCTGGTTCCGCGGAGAGGCCGGCCGCGATGGAAACGACCCGAGTGCGGTCGACGAACACGTTGCCTCGGCCTGTCTTGCCGATCTGGGAGTAGAGCTCGGAAGAGATCGCAGTCTTGACGACGCCCTGTGTGTAGAGGTTTTCGGGGCTCAGATCGACCTCCACAAGGCCGTTCAAAAAGTCGATCCGGCCCCGCTCGGGAAAGCGGTCGCTCTGGGACCACTTTCGGAACCGGCTGAACGAGAAGACCTCAGCCGGGATCTGGAAATTTTCATCAAGGTTGACGGCAGCGCTGGCGTTCATGAGGCTCGCTCTGTCCGGCTGCTAGGCCAGATATAACTGTAAGGCTATCATAGGCCCCGGCCCGACCGTTGCACAGACCCCATGTCCATGAGCCAGACCGCCAGCACCGACGACGAGGTCCGGGAGTATTACCATCGCGTCCTCCCTTTCTACGAGGCGGAGCTCAAGGATCGCGGGGATGGCGACTTCTGGGCCTGGGCGGCCGGCGACCCGGCGGGCTGCCGGGTTCTGGAGCCGGGCTCGGGAACCGGGCGCGCGACGGAATTTCTGGCACGGACCGCCGGCCGGGTCGTAGCGTTCGATCTCGCGGCGGAGATGGCCGCCGTCGCCCGTCGCCGGTTCGCCGCAGAACCCCGCGTCTCGGTGCTGGTGGCGGACCTCCGCGAGGCTCGCTTCGCGGAGCGCTTCGATCTCGTCGCGGCGGTGGACGATCCGTTCGTCCATCTCACCGCGGACGCCGACCGCGACCGCGCCTTCGTCACCGTCGCCGAGCACCTGGCTCCGGGCGGCCGGTTCATTCTCGACGCGGCTTGGCTGCCGCCGGAGAGCCGCAAGACCGCCGAAGCCGATGAGCTGGTGGAAGACCAGGAAGCCGGCGACGGTCTCGCGATCCGGACAATCTGGTCCTGTGAGGCGGAGAGCCGACTCTGCACGAGCTGCTTTGAATACCGGATCGACGGCCGCCTCGAAGCGAAGGCCTCCTTCCCGGCCCGTCTCTGGTCCCTCGCGGAGCTCGAACGCCGCGCCGGCGCCGCGGGCCTCGCGATCACCCACCTCTGGGGCGGCTACGACCGCAGGCCCTGGGAGCGGACCACATCGCCGCGGCTCATCGCGGAGATGCGGCGCGGTGGTCCGCTCCCAGGGGCCTGAAACACCTCACCGCCCCCGTTGCAGCTCCAACAGCGGCATTCGCCGCGCTTCCGGCTGCCGCGTCTCACCTTTGACCGCGCGCCAGAGGACGGCGTTGAACAGCGCGTCCTGACCGCTGTCGGGAATCCTCAGGTTGAGTCGCGCGGACAGGGCGGCGGCGGCGGTTTTCGCTGGATTGACCTCGGTCCAGGGGACGGCGAGCGGCAGGGCTTCGTAGGGCCGGAGGTCGGGCTTGGCGGCGAAGACGTCGGAGAGGGAGCGGCCGAAGTGGTCGAAGTGGGAGAAGGAGCGGAGGCCGAGGATCTCTTCGATGGTCGCCAGGACGTCGGTGGTGTTGACGAAGCGGTGCACGGTGCCCGGGCGGTTGTAGGGCGAGACAGTCAGGAGGACGGACCGGTGGGAGTCGACGTGGTCCGGTCCGTTCTGGGAGTCGTCTTCGAGCACGAAGACCACGGTGCTCTTCCAGAAGCGGCTCTTCGACAGCGCTTCGAGGATCCGGCCGAGCGCGTAGTCGTTGTCCGCCATGTAGGCGCGCGGCGTCGGCTGGTCCGCACGGGCTCCGGCGGTGTGATCGTTGGTCAGCCAGAGGAGCTGCAGCGCCGGCATCTTGCCGCTCTTCTCGGATTCCCGGAGGTCGGCGAGCCAGATGTCGGCCCGGGTCTGATCGGAAATGGTGAGGTCCCAACCCGGATAGTTCAGATTGGTGACCTCGGCGAGACCTTTCCGTTTCGTCTTCCAGACGGTCTCGCCGCCGGGACCTTGCGCTTTTTCCATCGTCTCGCCGTAGTTGCGGAAGGAGATCCCCTTTTCGCGGGCGATCCCCCACAGCCAGCCGCCTGCCGGCTCGTCCGCCTCTCCCAGGTCGCCGTCATCGCGGCGGTCGGAATAGCTCGACGGCGTCGTCTTCTCCGTGTAATCGGTCACGTAGCCGGAGGTCGACCACGGATGGCCCTGATTGCTCACCTCGGCGTTGACAAAAAAGCGATCGTAGAGCCCAAAGCGCTCGGCCAGGGCGTGATGATTGGGCGCGACCTCACGTGGAAAGAAGTTGAGCGACTTGTCACCGTCGCCCTGCGGGAGATCGCCGAAAACCTGATCGTAGGTGCGGTTCTCTTTGAGGATGTAGACGACGTGCTCGAAGGGCGGAAAGGGGCGCGGGCTCCGCACTGCGTTCCACCCGTTTGCCGCCGCGACGCGCCGGCTCGGGCCGGCGAGGTCGCCGTTGAGGGCCGCCGCCGGCAGTGTGGTGATGGTGCCGTTGAGCTGGCCGAGGGTGTAGGTGGTCGAGTCCGGCGGATTGGGCTGGCCCGGCTGGGATTGGCGCGGATTCGGACCGGTGCCGCGCCCCTTGCCGTTGACCACGAGAAGCGCGCCGGCGGGCGCGGCGGCGAGGGCGGTGGGATACCACTGGCTCGGGATGCGCCCGGCGAGCCGGTCATCGCCGCGCGCTCCGCTCACTCCCGAGGCTTGGGCCGAGAGCGCGAACACGGCGACGGCGTTGGTGTCCGCCTCGGCGACGAAGAGACGGCTGCCGGAAGCGTCGAGCGCGAGGGCATTCGGCGTGCTCCCCTCGTCCGGACCGGCCGGCGGCGGATCCTGCAACGTGGCGACGACCCGCCGCGCGCGGGTGTCCACGACGGCGACGCGGTCGGTGCTCGCCGAGGCGGCGAACAGGCGGGTGCCCGCGGGGTTGAGCAGCAGGGCCGACGGATGGACGCCGACTTCGACGCGGCCGGCTTCCTTGAGCCCGCCTCCCCCGTCCGGAGCGAACGCCGCGACGCTGTCGCCGCCCCAGGCGGAGACCCAGACGGTGCCGTCCGGAGCCACCACGACGCTGTACGGGAAACGTCCGGCCGGGAGGTGCTGGAGGATCTTTCCGTCCCTGACGTCCAGCACCGCCAGCGCATCGCCGAGGTTCTCGGCGACGTAGAGGCGGGAGCCGTCGGGCGAAACCGCGAGGCCGGCCGGATAGCGTTTGCCCGGCTTGTCCTTCTCCTTCGCGGCGAGCTCGAGGCGGTCGCGGAAAGTCGCCGCGCCGTCCTTCCAGTCGTAGCGCCAGACCGCGTCGTCGTCTCCACCGGAGGCGTAGAGCGTGCGGCCGTCCGGGGAGAACGCGAGGCCGAGGAACGCTCCCGGTTGCGGCAATGTCTGAAGCACCCTCCCCTGTCCGGCGTCCACCACCTGCAGGCCCTGCTGCCGCCAGCCGCTCAGGAGGACGACGAAACGCCCCGGCGCGGCGGCTCCCGGAGCAGGAGGAGCGGACACGATCGCGAGCGGCATGTTGCCGACGTCGAACGACGGGCCGGCGGGATCCAGGAGGACGCCGGTCGGCAGCCGGATCGCCGCCGAAGCCTTTTCGGGGACCGCCGGAGCCTGGGCGGGACGGCAGGCAAGGCCGGAGAGGAGAAGCAAAAGAAGACAGGTCGTGGCGCAGAAGCGGTCGTCCATGAAAAGACCTCCGCCCCCGATCCTACCCGACGCGCGGTGTGGACCGCACCTGCTCGCTACAGCTTTCGAAACACCTGCTGAGGCGTCCCGTCCTGCTTCTTGGGCTCGGGAGGCTTTTCGTCGCCCTTCTTCACCACTTTTTTCTTCTCACCAAAGAGGATTTCCAAGGCATCCAGATGCGAGGGCGCGCCCGGAGCGGACTTGGCTTTTTCTTCCTTCGCCTTTCTCGCCTCCGGTCCCTCCGCCTGGGCCTCGCGCGCTCCGGCGGGGCGGGCGGGACGGTTTTCGCCGAACAGGTGCTGGAACGCGGCGCCCTCCTTGGGGGCCGGCGCTGAAGGAGAAGCCGCGGCCGGGGCAGCAGCCGGGGCCGCGGAGGGTAGCGTAGTCGTCGATGAAGATGCGGAGGCAGCCGGAGCCGGAGCAGCGGCCGGGGGTGGGGGCGGCGCAGGGGGGGCCTTGCGCTCTTTGGGTCCGAAGAAGTGTTGGAAGGCGCTCGGTGCTTGAGCCGGGGCGGGCTTGGCCGCCTCGACCGGCGCGGCGGCCGGCGCCTTGTCCGGAGCAACAGGAGGCGGAGCTGCCTGCACGGGCTCGGGCGCAGGAGCTTTGGCCTGCACGGTTTCCGGCGTCGGAGCAGGAGCCGGCGCGGCGGCTTTCGCCTGCACGACCTCGGGAGCCGCGGGCGGCTCGGGAGCCGGCGGCGGCGCCAGGGCGCGGGCTTTGAGATCCTCTGCCTCGGCCGGGCGCCCGAGCTTCTCCGCCGCGGTCGCGGCCCACAGCCACGCGCTCGACGGGCTGGCGGCGAGCTCCGCGCTCTTGCGGAAGGCCGCCAGAGCGTCCGAGGCGTGGTCGAGACCGGTCAGGTCGACGACGCCAAGCTGGAGCCATGCGTCGGCCAGAGCTTCCCTCTCGCCCTGGGGGTCGAGCCCCTCGGTGGCCGCGGCGAAATGCTCCGCCGCGGCGCGGAAGTCACGGTGGGCCAAAGCCTCTTTGCCGAGCCCCAGCTCGTGCGCGCCCGGACTCTCCGCCAGCAAGGAGGCGGCGATCAAAAACAAGGTGGCAACAAGAATAGAGCAACGGCGCTGCATGGCGTTCCTCCTGGATGCACACCATTGTAGCAGGTGCCACAGAGTTTTCCGTATTGATGTCCTGGAAATAGGGGAGGGGGGTATACTGGTTGAGCAGGATGGAGAGCAGAGAAAGGCGCTGCTCCGCGCGATTGGGTGAGACAGGAGAGAACCATGACCACTTTGACATTGGCGATTCAGGGAATGGGCTGCGGCCACTGTGTGGCCCGCGTGAAAGAGGCGCTCGGCAAGCTGGCGGGCGTACAGACCGAGACGGTGGAGATCGGCTCGGCGACGGTGCGCTACGACGCGGCGCAGGCGACGCCGGAGAGCATCCGGCAGGCGATCGAGGATCTCGGCTATGAGGCCGAGGCGGCCGCGTGACCACCTTGACGGCAGATCCAGAGGTTCCTGCCGCCACAGCCGGCGGCCGGACGATCACCATCCCGGTGACCGGAATGACCTGCGCCGCCTGCCAGGCCGGAGTCCAGAGAACGTTGCAACGGGCGCCGGGCGTCGAGGACGCCGCGGTCAATCTGATGACGGGGAGCGCCGCCGTGCGCTTCGATCCCACGGCCACGACGCCGCAGGCACTGGTCGACGCGATTCTCGCCACCGGCTACGGCGCCGAGTTGCCGCGCCCGGAGCGCACGGCGTTCGACGAGCAGGCGGCCCACGACCGCAGTGAGGAAGAGGAATTCCACTCCCTGCGCCGCCGGGCGCTGGTGAGCGGCGCGGTGGGCGCCCTGGCGATGATTCTCTCCATGCCCCTGATGACAGCCGGAGAGCATGCGTCACATGGCACGGTCGCCGATCCGTTCATGCGCTGGGCGATGGAATCAATGAGCCCGGCCCTGGAGCGGATCGCCCCGTGGCTGTACCGGATCGCTCCGGGGGTCCTCTCCTGGCTGCTCCTCGCTCTGACTGTGGGAGTGATGGCCTGGGCGGGACGGCATTTCTATATCCGTGCCTGGAAGAGCCTCCTGCACCGCACCGCGGACATGAACACCCTGGTCGCGGTCGGCACGGGCGCCGCCTTCCTCTATTCCCTGGTCGCCACCGTCTCCCCCGGCACCTTCACGCGCCACGGCCTGGCGCCGGACGTCTACTACGAGGCGGTGGTGATCATCATCGCGCTCATCCTCACCGGCAACGCACTGGAAGCGCGGGCGAAGAGCCGGACCTCGGCCGCGCTGCGCGGGCTGATCTCACTGCAACCGAAGACGGCGCGGGTGTTGCGCGGCGCTTCCGGCGCGGAGATGGAAGCCGACGTGGCGATCGAAGAGGTGAGGAGCGGCGACACGGTGACCGTGCGGCCGGGCGAGCGGGTGCCGGTGGACGGCGAGGTCCTGTCCGGCGCCAGCGCGGTCGACGAGTCCATGCTCACCGGCGAGCCGATGCCGGTCGCGAAGGGTCCGGGGGCACGGGTGATCGGCGGCACGATCAATCGCACCGGCGCGTTCCGTTACCGGGCGACGACGCTGGGCGTGGACAGCGTGCTCGCGCGCATCGTCCAGCTCATGCGCGACGCCCAGGGCTCGCGGGCCCCCATCCAGCGTCTTGCCGACCGCATCAGCGCGGTTTTCGTGCCGGTGGTGATCGCCCTGGCGGCGGTCACCTTCGTCATCTGGTACCTGGCGATCTCTGCCAACGGAACCGACGGCGCGCCGCTGGTGCGCGCCTTCGCGGCGGCGGTCGCGGTGCTGATCATCGCCTGCCCGTGCGCCATGGGTCTGGCCGTGCCGACCGCGGTGATGGTGGCGACCGGCCGCGGCGCCCAACTCGGCCTGCTGATCAAGGGAGGCGAGGCGCTCCAGCGCGCCGGTGACGTCACCACGGTCGTGCTCGACAAGACGGGCACGGTGACCGAAGGGCGGCCGGCGGTGACGGATGTCGTCATCCCCCCGGAAGCGTCCCGCTCCGCCGATCAGCTCCTCCGCCTTGTGGCATCGCTGGAGGCCGCGTCGGAGCACCCGCTGGCGGAAGCTGTCGTGCGCCATGCCCGCGAGGAGCGCGGGCTCACCCTCGCGCCGGTCGAAGGGTTCCAATCGCTCACCGGTCTCGGCGCGGTGGGAGTGGTGGACGGCTCGGCCCTGGCGGTCGGCAATGCGGCCCTGCTCGCCGGGTACGCGGTGCACATCGATCCGCTGCGCGAAACGGCGGAGCGGCTGGCCGGCGAGGGGAAGACGGCGGTCTTCGTCGCGGTCGACGGCGCCCTCGCCGGGCTGCTGGCGATCGCCGATCCGATCAAGCTCACCTCGCGGGCGGCCGTCGAGACGATGCAACGGATGGGCCTCGGCGTCGTGCTCCTGACCGGCGACGAGCGGCGGACGGCTGAAGCGATCGCACGCCAGGCCGGCATCGAGCGGGTCGTCGCCGGCGTGCTGCCGGAGGGGAAGGTCGCCGAGATCGAGCGGCTCCAGAGCGCCGGAGAGGTGGTCGCCATGGTCGGCGACGGCATCAACGACGCTCCAGCCCTTGCCCGCGCCGACGTCGGCATCGCGCTCGGCACCGGCACCGACATCGCGGTCGAGGCGAGCGACGTGACACTGATGCGCGGCGACCTCGCCGGTGTGCCGTCGGCGATCGCCCTCTCGCGGCGGACGATGCGCACGATGAAACAGAACCTGTTCTGGGCCTTCGTCTACAACGTGGTCAGCATCCCGATCGCCGCCGGCGCGCTCTACCCCGCTTTCGGTCTGCAACTGTCGCCGATCCTGGCCAGCGCGGCGATGGCCTTCAGCTCGGTGAGCGTGGTCGCCAACAGCCTCCGCCTGCGCCGGGCCCGTTTGTCGTGAATTTGTCGTGAAAGGGGAAATGGCCATGCCGGACGTCATATCGGGCACCAGGGCAGTCGGCGTCGATCCTGGGATCAAGGACAGCAACCTCAAGCGGCTACGGCGGATCGAAGGTCAGGTGCGCGGCCTCCAGAAGATGATCGAGGAGGACCGCTACTGCGCCGACATCCTCACCCAGATCTCCTCGGTGCAGGAGGCCCTGCGGTCGGTCGGCCGCGAGCTGATGCGCAACCATCTCAAGCACTGCGCCAGCCACGCCATCCGCGCCGGTGAAGGAGAGGCGGAGGCGATGTACGACGAGCTGATCGGCCTGATCTACAAACACAGCCGGTAGCCGGTGGTCGAGTATGATCCCTCCGTCGCGAGCGGAGGGAAAAAACGCATGGCGGGGACGACCGGGGCGAAGGAGGAGCGGAAAATCGTGATCGTGGGGGCCGGCATCGCCGGCCTCTGCTGCGCCTTGGAGCTGCAAGCCGTGGGTCTCCCCTGTCTCGTGCTGGAGGCGTCGGACGTTCCGGGCGGCCGGGTGCGCACCGACCGGGTGGACGGCTTCCAGCTCGACCGCGGCTTCCAGGTGCTGCTCACCGCCTACCCCGAGGCGCGCCGGATGCTCGACTTCCCCGCTCTCCGTCTCGGCACCTTCGCGCCCGGCGCCCTGGTGTGGACCGGCGGCAAGCTGCACCGGGTGGCCGATCCGTTCCGCCAGCCCTGGGCCCTGCCCGCCACCCTCCTCGCCAAGGTCGGAACCTTCGGCGACAAGCTCCGCGTCGCCCGGCTGCGGCGCGAAACCCGCGAAGGCTCCCTGGACGACCTCTTCGCCAAGCCCGAGATGACGGCTCTCGAAGCGCTGCGCCGCCGCTACGGATTCAGCGAGCGGATGATCGAGACCTTCTTCCGCCCTTTCCTGGGTGGCATCTTCCTGGAGCGTGAGCTCGCCACGTCGAGCCGGATGCTGGACTTCGTCTTCCGTATGTTCAGCCTCGGCAAGGCCGCCCTCCCCGCCGCCGGCATGGGAGCGATCCCCGTCCAACTCGCGGCGCGGCTGACCGCCAAGGCCGGAGCCGGCGCGCTCCGTCTCGGCGCGCCGGTCGCGTCCCTGGAGGACGGCGGCGTGCGTCTCAAGAGCGGCGAACGGATCGCCGCCTCCGCCGTCGTGCTGGCCACCGCGGCCGGCGACGCGACGCGCCTCCTCCCTGGTCTCAACACCCCCCTCTCCCGCGCGACGGCCTGCGTCTACTACGCGGCCGACCGGTCACCCGCGGTAGGCCGCTGCCTGGTCTTGAACGGAGAAGAGGATGGACCGGTCAACAATCTCTGCGTACCGAGCAACGTGGCGCGTTCCTACGCTCCAGCCGGCAAGGCGTTGATCGCGGCGAGCGTGCTGGGAGAGGAGCGCGAGCTGACCGATCCTGGTCTCGAGACCGCCGTGCGGCGCCAGCTCACGGGCTGGTTCGGCGCCGAAGTGGCCGCTTGGCGGCATCTGCGGACCGATGTCGTGCGCGACGCCCTCCCCGCCCGCCGCTCCCTGGAGCCGGCCGACCTGCCGGCCCGCTGCCGCCCCGGCCTCTACCTCTGCGGCGACCACCGCACCACGCCATCTCTCCAGGGAGCCATGGCCTCCGGCCGGCGCGCCGCGGAGGCGATCCGGGAAGCTCTCTGAGAGGGTGTCTCGAAAGTCGCAGGGGGGCCTGCCCCCCTAAATAGGCGCGAACCTAAAGTAGGGGAGGGGCTTGCCCCCTCCCGGGTGGGCGGAGGAGCCGAGTCACGAAGCCGAGCCTTCCGCCTCCAGCAACCTCCCGTCCCTTCCCCCGCGCGTGCCACCAGTTCCCACCCCGAACGGGGGCCGAGCGGGAGGGGGCGCCACCACGCGGAAGCGAGGCGCAGACGATCGGGAGCGGGCCGCGCCCAATGGGGAGGGAGGCACAGACGATCGGGAGCGAGCCGCGCCCGATGGGGAGGGAGGCGCAGACGATCGGGAGCGAGCCGCGCCCGATGGGGAGGGAGGCGCAGGCGATCGGGAGCGAGCCGCACCCGATGGGGAGGGAGGCGCAGACGATCGGGAGCAGGCCGCGCCCGATGGGAGGGAGGCGCAGACGATCGGGAGCGAGCCGCGCCCGATGGGGAGGGAGGCGCAGACGATCGGGAGCAGGCCGCGCCCGATGGGGAGGGAGGCGCAGACGATCGGGAGCAGGCCGCGCCCGATGGGGAGGGAGGCGCAGACGATCGGGAGCGAGCCGCGCCCGATGGGGGGGAGGCGCAGGCGATCGGGAGCGAGCCGCGCCCGATGGGGAGCAAGGCGCAGACGATCGGGAGCGAGGCGGTCTTCGTGACTCGACTCCTCCGCCCACCCGGGAGGGGGCAAGCCCCTCCCCTACTTTAGGTTCTCGCCTCAGGGAGACGGGGGTGAGGCCTCACGGCGACTTCCGAGACACCCTCTGAGGTCTGGGACCCGACCTAAACCCGCGCTTCGGGCGGATCGAGAACCGTGAAGAAGAACGTGGTGCCCTCGCCGTCCCGGCTCTCCAGCCAGATCCGGCCGCCCATCTGCTCCACGGCTTCGCGGGCGATGGCGAGGCCGAGGCCGGTACCGTCGGCGACGTCGGGATGGGCGCGGACGAACTGCTCGAAGATCTCGTCGTGCATCGTCTCGGGGATCCCCACACCGTTGTCGGCGACCGTGACGCGCCAGAAGCCGTCCTGATCGCGGCCGAGGCGGAGGCGCACCCAGCGGTCCGTCTTGGCCGGGTCCGAGTATTTGATCGCGTTGCCGACCAGGTTGATCAGCGCCAGCTCGACCCGGGTCGCGTCCACCTGAACGTCCGGAACATCTTCCGGCGGCTCGATCCGAACCCCTTTTTCCGCCGCCATCCCCTGCATCTCCGCCAGCGTCTCATCAACCAGAGCGCGCAACGACAGCCGGCGGCCCTGAGCCGTCTCCTCGCTCCCCTGGGCGATGGCGAGGGCGTGCACGTCGTCGGCCACTCCTTTGATGCGCTGCAAAGTGTTGCCGAGGATGCGCAACGACCTCTCGCGCATCTCGGGCGTGACGTCCGTGCCGGCGTGAGACAGCAGGTGGAGGGCGCCCTCGGCGGTGCCGAGCCGGTTGCGCAGCTCGTGCGCGAGGTCGCGGCCGAAGCTGCCGAGCAGGCGCGCCCGTTCCCGCCGGTCGCGGAAGCCCTCTTCGCGGAAGGTGGCCGCCGTGATCGTGGAGATCGCCATCAGGGCACGGTAGAGCCGTTCGGCCACCGCGATGGCGTAATCGGCCGGCACCTTGCGGTCGAAGAAGCGGGCTTCCTCGCGCAGGGCGTCGTAGAGGATCTGCCCCAGGATGTCGAACTCGGTCAGGATCTCGTCGATGTCGTAGCCCTGCTCACGGCGCAGGCGGGCCAGCTTGTGAAGCTCGTCGCGGACGACGGCCTCCGCGCCGAGGTCGCCGCCGGAGCAGAGGTAGGACGAGATCGCGCGGAGGACCTCGGGGATGTGGTTGAGTAGGGTGCTGGAGGGGAAGATCCGGCGTGGTGCGACGTCGAGCCGCTCGGTGAGACGGCTGAGCCACACCGCGGTCAGCTCCTCGGAGCGCCGGTGCAGCTCGGTTCCAAGGTGGGCTTCCAACGCCAGAACTTCTTCGCTCATCAGTGTCCTTCTTCCGAGAAATCCAGCGAAGTATAGCTCAGGGCTGATCGTAGCGAGAGCGCCGGACGTGCTGGCGCAGGCCGTCGAAAATCCAGGGGAGAGATCGCTCGGTGGCGCGGTCCATCAGGGACGGCAGCACACCGGCGTCCGTCCACAGCCGGCAGATGGCCAGAGTGCCGCCCGGCGCGGCGGTCAGGGTCCACGAGCCGCGCAGACCGATGAGGTTGCCGGAGCCGGGCACATAGCTCCACTCCACCCGCCACAGAGCCCCCCGCCCCCCGCTCTCCATCCGGCTGCGTAGGCGGATGCGATAGTGCCGTTCGCCAAGGGGAAAGGGGAGGTCGAGGCGCTGCGCGCTGAGCACGGAGCCGTCCTTGCCGGGCCGCGCATCAGACTCCCTGAGGAACGGCATGAACTCGTGCCAGTGCTCGACGTCGGCGACGGCGCGGAAGACGCACTCCGGCGGCGCGGGGATCACGCCGCGCGCGATCCCCTCCTGCGGCCGGCCGCGGCCCATGGGCTGCAAACGCACCTCGACCGGGCCGGCGGCGGGAGTGCTGATCACGCCGATCAGGACCGCCAGAAGGAGGAGCGGGTGTTTCAAAGCGGCGGCACGTCGTTCCAGGTGGTCGGGTGCGACATGCCCACCAGCACCTTGCGTTCGCCCTTGAACGGATCCCGTCCATGGGCAGCCATCATGTTGTCCAGCATCAGAAGGTCGCCAGCCTGCCAGGGGAAGCTGATCGTCTCGGCGTGATAGCAGGAGCGGAGATGATCGAGAGTCTCCGGCTCGATCGGGCTGCCGTCACCGTAGTAGGTGTTGGTGGGCAGCTCCTCCTCGGCGAATTCTTCGAGCAGCGCCTCGCGGATGCTGGGCGTGAGAGTGCTGACGTGGAAGAACGTCGCATGGTTGAACCAGCACAGGTCGCCGGTGTCGGGGTGCCGGGCGACGGCGTTCCGCACCGCGCGGGTGCGCAGCCGGTTGCCGTCCTTCCACTCGAATTCGATCCCGCTCCGCTGGCAGTGCGCCTCGACCTCGGCCCTGTTTTCCGTCTGATAGACGGTCTGCCAGGGGAGGCCGAATCCGTCGCCGTAGTTGCGTACCACCATCCAGCGCTTGGCGATGAAGCGGTCGCGCACCGTGGGATCGATCCGCTGATACAGCTTGCGCACGTCGGCGATGGGCGTCGCGCCCCCTTCCGTGGAGGCCTTGGAGCAGTAGAAGAAGATGCGCCGCGGCCATGCCGCCTGGTAGGAGTTCTCGTTGTGCAGGAAGATGGGATGCTCGGGTGGGTAGTCCGTCGAGGTGTAGATCTTGCCGCTGACCGCATGACGCGGCGAGGAACGCTCCTTGTATTCGAGCAGATCCCCGGAGATGGAACGGACGACGTGCTCGAACTCCTCGACCCGCGGGATGTCGAAACCGCGGAAAAGGAGGCCGCCGTGCCTGGCGAGCCGGCTGCTGATCAGGTCGCGGTTGGCCTCCGCCCAGCCGGCAAGGCTGACACCGGCAACGGCGGGGCGGACCACCAGAGGGAGACCGCCCTCGTTGAGCGGCTCCATCCTGACGAAATCTTCTGGCGAAACGCTGACCGCCCGGCGGGTGGGGATGCCCAGCTTCCGCAGGCTCGGCCGGCTGGTCTCTTCCTGGCTCATGTCGAATCTCCTTCCTGGTGCAGGCTGGCGAAGAAAGCGGCCTCCTCGTCTGTGAGAGGGATGCCCTCCCGTTGCCGCAAAGCGGCGCATTCGCTTTCCAGGTCGCCGGGAACGAGGATGCGCCCGTCGGCCGCGTCGTCGACCGCGTCGCCGTCGGCCGCCGGCTGCTCGCGCACGCAGGCCATCAACCCGCTCAGGCTGCGCCGGAAGCTGTCGGGATCGACGAACGCCGCGAGGTCGACGGCGAGGAAGAAGTGCGCCACCCGGCGCGGCTCGTCGTACGGCGCGGCATAGAGATGGCTCAGCTCGTGATCCAGCGGCATGCCGGCCAGGAGGGCGCAGAGGATCTCGACCATCATGTTGAGGCAGTGCCCCTTGTGGCCCCCGAGAGGTTTCAGGGCGGCGATCTCTTCAGAAGGGCTCGACGCGGCATCGCCACCGTCGGGCCCGATCGCCCAACCGGGTTCGAGCGGCAGGCCGTGGGCGCGGTAGTGCTTCACCTTGGAGTAGGAGACCTGGCTGGTGGCGAAGTCGGCGCAGAAGAGGTCTCCCCCCTCGCCGCAGACGGCCATCGAGATCGGATTGGTGCCGAACAGCGGGCGCAGGCCGCGGAACGGGGCGACCAGGGCGTCGCTGTTGGTGAACGACAGGCCGAGCGCGCCGGCACGGGCCATCGCCAGGGTATAGACGGAGGCGGCGCCGAAGTGGTTCGAATTGCGCACCGACACGGCGCCGACTCCGTGCTCCCGCGCCAGGCGGACCGCCTCGTCACAGGCGACCCGGCCGGCGACCAGGCCGAGCGCGCCGCCGGCATCCAACACGCGCGCCGCCGGACGCTCTCCCGACCAGACGAGGTCCGGCCGCACCCGGCTCCGGCCACCGTCGAGCTCGGCGAGATAGGTCGCGAACAGGCGCACTCCATGGGTGTCGATGCCACGCAGCGACGCCTCGATCAAGCCGTCGACGACATAGCCGGCGTGCTCGCCGGAGAGACCGCGCCGCCGCAAGGCGGCCTCCATGCGGCCGGCCAGGGTGCCGGCGGGCAGGGAGGTCGGGGCGGCGTCCTTCATGACACCTTCAGTCGACACGGTCGCGGACGAAGCGGGCGAAGCGCCGCACTCCCTCGTCGATCTGCTCTTCGTCGACGTAGCTGAAGGAGAAGCGCACCTGCCGCTCCCGTCCCGGGCTGAGCGCGAAATGAGACATCGGGCAGACCACCACGCCGTAGTCGCGCGCGCAGTCCCGCAGGCATGCGTCGTCGAAGACGAAGGGCAGGTAGGCGGTGAGGAAGAACCCTCCCGCCGGACGGTTCCAACGCACTCCGGAATTGCTTCCCAGCTCACGCTCCAGGCAGGCGAGCATGCGGTCGCGGTTGGCCTTGTAGAAGGGGAGCTTGCCGCGCACGAAGTCGCGCAACGAGCCGCCGTTCTCGATCAACTGAGCCCCGACGATAGCCTGGAGGACGGGCGCGGTGGTCACCGTGGTCAGGCTCTTCACCTTGGACAGCTCGAGGGCGAGCAGAGTGCGCTGCCCGTCCTTGCCGGTCACCTGCTGATCGGCGACCAGATAGCCGACGCGCAGACCCGGATAGAGCGTCTTGGCGAAGCTCCCCAGGTAGATGACGACACCCTGCTCGTCCAGCGACTTGAGGGTCGGCAGCGGATCACGGTCGTAGGAGAACATCCCGTACGGATTGTCTTCGAACAGCAACACCCCCTCGGACTGCAGAACGGCGAGCAGGGCGTGGCGCGCGGCGAGCGGCATCTGGGTGCCCAGAGGATTGTTGAAGTCGGGGATGTCGTAGAGGGCCCGCGGCCGCTTGCCTGTGCTGCGCACGCCGGCGATGGCCGCGGTCACGGCATCCACCGCCAGTCCCTCCTCGCCGGTGGGGATCGGCACCATCTCGATGCCGAGGATCTCGGCGAGACCGGTGATCCCGATGTAGGTCGGGTCGCTCACCAGAAGGACGTCCCGCCCAGGCTCGAAGAGGCCGAGGAGAAGGACGGTCATCGCCTCCTGGCAGCCGTGGGTGACCATGATCGACTCCGGAGCGACCTTGATCCCTTCGTCGGCCTCAAGCTCCTTCGCGACCAGCTCGTTGATGATGCCGTTCGTCTTGTTGTACTGCCCCAGATCGTTCCACACCGCGCGCGGGGACCACCCTTTGGCGGCGGCGCGGTAGGCGATGAAGGCCGGCGTCTGAGCAAGGCTGCGCTCGACGTCGAAGTGACGCTCCGAGGGGCGCCCGGGGGCGAAAGAGATCGCCTGGGGGTAACGCAGCACGACCTCGTTGAGGAAGTTCATCACTTCCAGCAGCGGATCGCCGAAGCAGCTCTTGAGCTCAATTTCCATCATGGGTCATGCCCTGCTCAGAAAGCGTCCTTCTTCTCCAACTGCTCGAAGAGGCTCTTGACGCTCTCGTCCGAGAAGTCACCGCCCATCCGCTCGATGAATTCGTACATCATGCCGGACCCTGGGTCGCGCTTGGTGAAGATCTGGCGCAAGCCGGGGCTGCTGATCACGTTGGTGTCGAACTCCATGCCCGACTCCTTGAGCTCCTCCGCCATCGCGGGCAGATTCTCGACCGCCACGGCAATGTGCTGGACGCCCGGACCGTAATGCTCGACGTACTTCGAGACCTGCGACTCGGGCGACGAGCCTTGCAGCAGCACAAAGGTGATGGGCCCCGCCTTCATGACCGCCGAGACCATCGCCGTCACCTTGCCTTCGGTCCGCCGGCGCTCGTGGAGTTGAAAGCCGAGCACCTTACTGTAGAACTCGATGGATTCTTCGAGATCCTTGACCGCAATGGCAATGTGGTCCACCGATTGGGCATACTTGCCGAGAAGGGTCAAGGCCTCCGCTGGGTTGCTCATCAGAACGCTCTCCTTCGCAAATTCAATTTGGCTCCTCATGGAGCCGGCTTGCGCCGCTTCCGGCGCGACATAGTCTATCCCGCGTCCATCTCCTGGTCAGACCGCTATGGATCCCTCAATAAAGAGTAGTGTGCGACGGCGATCTTTTCGAGTCCTCCATCGGCCCGGATGCGGGCACGCTCCCCGGACCGGTAGAGCCGATCGCCGCTCAAATCGCCTGATGGGTGCGGAACGAACCGCTCGGCAGTGAGGTCCGGGCGGTCGAGATAGCCCCGCGCCAGGCCGGCTCCTCCCAGGAACAGCTCGCCCGGAGAGCCGGAGGGCACCGGCGCCAGGCTGCCATCCAGCACCAGGGCGTGGACATTGGCGAGCGGCACGGCGCCGGGGAGGAGGAGCAGATCGGCCGGGCTGGTGATCGACAGCGCTGCCGGGAGGCGGCCCGCGACAACGCCCGGCTCGTCGGGGGGACCGAGATGCAGCGACGCCCCCCGTGCCAGGGCGCAAGCCACCTCTCCGCAACGGGGCAGGCCTGGCCCGGAAGGGTAGGGGACCCGGTCTTCGAGACCCAGCCGCCGGCCGGGCATCCGCGTCAGGTAGAGGGCCAGATTGACCAGGGCGCGGTGCGGCACCATGACCTGTTCAGACTCTCCGGTGGGACCGGTCGTATCGAGGGTGTAGGCGAGGTGCTCCGGCCCGGTGGCGGAGCGCACCGGAACCGGGCTGCGCGCCGTGATCTCGGCGTCATCGGTGTCGAGGCGGACGAGTTGGAAGGCGCGCAGGGAGACCAGGGAGATCCCCTCCGGCACAGCCATGCCCGCGAATCCGCCGGGCAGCGCCGCGATCAGACCCGCGGCAAACCGTTCGACCGTGACGAGCAGGGCGGAGCCGCTCTCCTCCAGGAACGCGGCGAGCCGGGCAGGCGGCCGCGCGGTGTCCAGGGGCACACAGGTGCCCCCGGCCTTCCAGACCGCGAGGAGAGCGGTGACGACCTCCGGTGAGCCGTCGAGGGCGATGGCAACCCGCGACTCGGCACGCACCCCGCGCTCGCGCAGGTGGTGCGCCAGCCGGTTGGCGCGCCGGTCGAGCTCACCATAGGAAAGGACGCCTGCGCCCTGACCGCTCGCGGCGATCGGGACGGTCGGGACGATCGGGACGATCGCCGGCAGCCCCGGGGAGAGGGCGGCCATGGTCTCGAACAGATCGTGGACGCGGCGGCCGGGCAGCGGAGCACGCTTGCCGGTGAGCCGGTCGATGTTTCCTTTTGGCTGCTCCATCCGCTTCTCGATTGACCGTCACACCATACAGTGCCGCCTGGCCATCAGCTCGGGACCCTTGGTTCTGACAGTATCCGACGGCTTCCACCGGAGCGCAACCCGTGCGTTCCGATCGATGAGATCATGGACCCGATGCCAGTCCTCCGCGCGGTCCTCCTGGGCGCCAGCAATCTCAAAATGGGTCTCCCGGCGGTGGTCCGCCGTCTCCGCGACGCAGCCGGCGGCCCGGTCGACATTCTGGCCGCCTGTGGGCACGGCCGGTCCTACGTCCAGTGGAGCCGGATCGGCTTCGGTGCCCGGTCGCTGCCCGGCATCATGGACTGTGGCCTCTGGAAAGCGCTCGCCGGCCGGCCTCCCCTCCCCACCCTCGCGCTCGCCATGGACGTCGGCAACGACCTTCTCTATGGTCCGGCGACCGCGGAGATCGCCGCCGCCTTCGCCGCCTGCCTGGAACGTCTGGCCGCTCTTGAGGCCAAGGTGGTCACGATGACTTTGCCCATGGTCAGCATCGAGCAACTCTCTCCTCTTCGCTACCACGCCATGCGAGCCATCCTTTTTCCTGGCCGGGCTGAGCCCTGGGGGTCGCTTCTCGACCGCGCCCGCGACCTGGACCGGCGCTGCCGGCAGGCGGCCATCGAGCATGGAGCCCATCTGGTGGAACACCAGGCGGCGTGGTACGGCGTCATCGACCCCATCCACTTCCATGGCAGCCGGCGGCGGCGGGCGTGGAATGACATCCTCGCCCCTTGGACGGGGGACGCACTCCCGGCGCCTCAGCCTCTCCGGGTCCGGATACCGCGATTCGGAGCCGAGGAGATGCGCCTCTGCGGAATCGAGCGGACCACGCTCCAGCCCGCCTGCCGCCTGCCCGATGGCAGCACCGTCGCGCTCTACTGAGACGATTCCACAAAAAAACTTGTGAGATTGGAGACCCGTTTTACGTCTTATATGGGGGTAAGGAGGATTTCACCCCATGCGAGAGCGACATTTTGGCGAAACCGAAGCGAAAGGCACCCTGTTCGACTGGACACGGCAGTGGCAGGACGAAGGACGGAGGCTCGGCGGCGCCGAGCTTCTGCTCCGGCAGACGGAACGGAAGTTCGGCCCCCTGGGAGCCCACGACCGGATGCGGATCGAGCTCGCCACCCACGAGCGCCTGTTCGACTGGGGCGAGCGTCTGGTCGTGGCTCGTTCGCTGGAAGAGGTGTTCCAGTGGTAACGATCTATACTGACCCTGCCAACGCCCCCGCTCCTGAGGTCTTCAGCAGATGAGCGCTCCCACCGTCGATTCCACAGCCGTCCCGCCGACTCTCGAAGCGGCCCGCGAGGCGTTGCTCGCGACGTTCGGATACCGCGACTTCCGCCCCGGCCAGGAGGCCGTGATCGGCCATCTCCTGGCGGGACATTCCGCCGTGGCGGTCTTCCCCACCGGCGCCGGCAAGTCGATCTGCTATCAGCTCCCGGCCTTGCTGCTACCGGGATTGACCCTCGTCGTCTCGCCGCTCATCGCCCTGATGAAGGACCAGATCGACAGCCTCCGGACACATGGCGTTCCGGCGGCCCGGCTCGACTCGACGCTCACTGCCGACGAGAGCCGGGAGATCTTCGCCGCCGTCCGTTCCGGCGCCTTGCGGCTGCTCTACGTGGCGCCGGAGCGCTTCAACAATGAGCGCTTCCGGGAGGCCATGCGGCAGATCCGGATCTCGCTCCTCGCGGTCGACGAAGCGCACTGCATCTCGGAGTGGGGTCACAACTTCCGCCCGGACTACCTGAAGCTCCCCGATTTTGGCCGGATCTGCGGCGCCGAGCGGGTCCTCGCCCTGACCGCCACCGCGCCGCCTCCGGTCCTCGCCGACATCTGCCGCGGTTTCGAGATCTCTCCGGAGCACGCGGTCCGCACCGGCTTCCACCGCGCGAACCTGAAGCTGCTGACCACTCCCGTGCGCGGCGCCGAGCGCGACGACCTGCTGGTGGCCCGGCTGGCAACCGGCGTGCCGGGGCCGACCATCGTGTATGTCACCCTGCAGCGCACCGCCGAGGAGGTAGCCTCCCTGCTCGCCGAGGCGGGCCTGCCGGCGCGGGCCTATCACGCCGGCATGGAGGACGACGAGCGCGCCCGCGTCCAGGACTGGTTCCTGCCCTCGGCGAACGCGGTCGTGGTGGCCACCATCGCGTTCGGCATGGGAGTGGACAAGGCCGACATCCGGCGGGTGATCCACTACAACCTGCCGAAGAGCCTGGAGAGCTACGCCCAGGAGATCGGCCGTGCCGGCCGGGACGGTCTGCCATCGACCTGTGAAGTGCTCGTCTGTCCGGACGACTTGAACGTTCTGCGCAACTTCACCCACGGCGACACGCCGTCCCTCGCTTCCGTGGAGGACCTGCTGCGCGAGATCACCGCACAGCCTGAGGAGGATCTGGACCTCGCCCTCACCGACCTGTCCTCCCGCTGCGACATCCGGCCGATCGTCGTGCGCACGCTGCTCACCTATCTGGAGCTCGACGGCTATCTCATCGCGGGCACGCCACGCTATGCCCAGTACCAGTTCCAGCCTCTCGAAAGCTCCGAGCGGATCCTCGGCCGCTTCTCCGGAGAGCGAAAAGAGCTTCTCGGGAAGATCTTCCGGCAGGCGCGCAAGGCCAAGACCTGGTTCCACATCGATCTGGATGAAACCGCCCGCACGCTCAGAGAGCCGCGCGACCGCCTGGTGCGGGCCCTCGACTACCTCGGCGAGCAGAAGTTGCTGGAGGTGCGCAGCGCCGGTCTTCGCCACACCTACCGCTGGCTGCGCCGGCCACAGGACATCGCCGCCGTCGCCCGTGATCTCCATCAACGGACCCTGGACCGCGAACGCCGCGAGATCGAGCGGCTCGATCAGATGCTCGGACTGGCCACCCTTGATGGCTGCCAGACCGGGTTCTTGAGCGCCCACTTCGGCGAGCCGCTCGCCGCCCCCTGCGGCCACTGTTCCTGGTGTCTGAATGGCCACAAACCCATGGAGATGCCGGCGGTCAACCCGACCGGTGTCGGCGGGATTTCCGAGCCCTTGTGGAAACAGGCCGCCGACCTGCGCCGGCAGGAAGCAGCCGTCCTCGGCGAGCCGCGCGCCTTCGCGCGCTTCCTCACCGGCCTGACCTCACCTCGTCTCACCCGCCGGAAGCTGAGCGGCCACCCACTGTTCGGCTCCCTGGCGGACGTGCCCTTCGCGGAAGTGCTGCGCCGGGCCGAGACACCTGATTCCGGTGTGGTAACTTGAATCGATGCCTGACGAAATCCACGATGTCCTCGACGCTCTCGTGATCGGCGGCGGCCCGGCCGGGTCGACCGCCGCGCTGGTCATGGCCCGCGCCGGATTGCGGGTGAAGCTCCTCGAACGCAGCCCCTTTCCGCGCTTCCACGTCGGCGAGTCGCTGCTGCCCCGGAACATGGCGCTCATCCGTGAGCTCGGTCTCGAAGACGTGCTCGCGGGAATGCCGACCGTGCTCAAGAAGGGGGCCGAGTTCGTCATGGGAGATGACAGCGAGCCCTCCCTCTTCCCCTTCACGATGGGCCTTCTGCCCGGTGAGAAGTCGTCGTTCAACCTGGAGCGGGCGCCGTTCGACGCCCGCCTCCTCGACGCCGCCCGCCAGGCCGGAGCGGACGTCCGCGAAAGCGTGGCCCTGCGCAAGATCGACCGCCTGGAGGAAGGGCGGGTCGAGGTGACGACGGACGAAGGCCCGGTCACGGCCCGTTTCCTGGTCGACGCGAGCGGCCAGTCGACCGTGCTCGGCAAGCACCTCGGCACCCGCCGCGTCCTCCCCCACCTCAAGAAGATCGCCTACTTCGGGCATTTCGAGAACGTCTGGCGGCGGCCCGGCGACGAAGGCGGCTACATCGTCATCGTGGTCTGTGAAGAGGGTTGGTTCTGGCTGATCCCCCTGGACGAGACACGCACCAGCATCGGTCTGGTCATGCACCTGGACGAGGCGCGCCGCGTCGGTCTCCCCGCCGAGCAGATGCTCGCCTGGGGGATCTCCCGGTGCCCGGTGCTGCGCGACCGCACCGCCGCGGCCACCTTTCCGGCGGAGACGCACGTGGTCGCCGACTTCAGCTACCGCTGCGCTCCCTACGCCGGCCCTGGCTATTTCCTGGTGGGCGATGCCGCGACGTTCATCGACCCGATCTTCTCCACCGGCGTCTGCATGGGGATGATGAGCGGCGCCGAAGCGGCGCGGTCCATCATTGCCGCGCTTCAGGAGGGAGGAGACACCGCGCTGCTGCGGCGCCGCTACAATCGCTTCGTCGAAGAGACCTCCGGGCCGTTCTTCCGCCTGGTCAATCTCTACTACGAGCACTCCTTCCGCGAGCTGTTCCTGAACGGCCAGGGACCGCTTCAGGTGCATCGTGCCGCGATGTCGATCCTCGCCGGCAACATCTTTCCGCGGCCGGCGTTCGCTCTGCGCTGGCGGTTCAAGCTGCTGACCCTGTTCGTCCGGCTCAACCGCCATTTCCGCCTGGTCCCCCGGCGCGAGCGGTTCTCCCTGTTCACGGACCCGGCGTGAGCTTCGCGCAGCGCGTCGAGATTCCGGCGGACAGCCCATTTTTCGCCGGGCACTTCCCCGGCCATCCGATCCTCCCCGGAATCGCCCATCCGCTCCTCGTCGCCCGCGCCCTGAGCCCCGAGGCAGAGACGCGGGTCGCCGAGATCCAATCCCTCAAGCTCCGCAGCCCGGTGCGGCCGGACGACGTCCTGGACATCACCGGCACCGGTCCCGGGGAGGACGGCGCGGTCCGCTTCGAATTGCGGCGCGGGAGCGAGCTGGTCAGCCAGGGAGCGCTCCGGATCGCCTCGCCGCACTGGAGCGGGCTCTCCGCTGTTCCCATCCCCCTGGAACAGCCGGGGACTCACCCTCCACTGTCCGCGCTCATCCCCCATCAGCCGCCGGCCCGGCTGATCCGCGAGGTGTTGGACGCCGCGGCCGAAACGCTCACCGGCGTTGCCGAGATCCCGGCGGACAGTCCCTTCGTCACCGCCGGGCGCGCCCCTTCGTTTCTGGGTCTCGAAGCCGCCGCCCAGGGCGCCGCCGCCCTGGAGGCGTTGAACCGGCGCAATGATCCGGGGGAGCTCGACGACGGCTCCGGTCCGCGAATCGGCTACCTGGTGAGCCTGCGCAACGCGCGGTGCCACACCCCCTGGCTGCCGGCGGAATGCCCCTTCCGCATGACGATCCGCCTCAGCGGCAGCGCGGCATCGCTGTCGATCTACGAGGTGAGCCTGGCAGGCGAAGACGGCGCCGCCCTGGTGCAGGGGACGATCAGCACCTACATCACGGCGTAGGACCGGCAGCGCACTTCCCTTCGTGCTTGACGTTGACACCGGCTGCCGCGGCCAGGCAGAAGTTGTCGTAGCTCTTGTCGTCGCAGCCGCAGACCGGCTTGACGATCGAATGTCCATGCTCGGTGCAGTCCGCCGGCCGCTCCTCGCACTTCCCGCTCTCGGCACAACTGCCGAACAGCTTGGAGCAGAACTCCCCCTTGGCGCACTGCTCATTCGTCATGCACGTTCCGGACGGAGGCGCCGGATTCTCCGCCGCCCGGGAGAGAGCCACGAAGCTGAAAGCCGGCACGGCCAGTGCCACCAGAAGGAAGCGGAGCCAGACCATGCCTCTCGCGCTGCGGTTGTGCATGAGATCCTCCCTTGTCGTCCCATTGCCGTCAAACATCGTCAGCGATCTTTCTGGAGCGCCTGCGCGGGGGCTGGATCCATCTCCAGGCAGAAAGGGAGAGCCAGGAGGAACAGCGCGAGACGCTGCACCTCGGTATCCCCCCAGTTGTATTCGAACAGGCCGGCGAGGTTGAAGCCGGCGAGAGCCAGCACCGTCCCCAGGTACAGATCGGCCCGCGGCCCGTTGGCCTTCCCCTCGGCGCGGTAGCGACGCACCGCCAGGAAGATCGGCGCCGCCATCAACCAGAGGTACGCCACGAGCGAGGCAAGCCCGCGCTCAGCGGTGAGATGGAGCAACGTGTTGTGCAGGTGCGGCACCCAGTAGCGAGGCGCGGTCGGGTTCCGGTACAGCGCGTAACGCTCCTGCACCATGTCCGGACCGATGCCGAACAGCGGGCGCTCAGCGATCATGCGCAGACCTGCGTCGGCCATGCAGAGCCTGTCGTAGTTCGAGCTGTCGCGCAGGTCGGTGATGGAGAAGATGCGGCTCAGCACCGGAGACGGCGCCAAGAGAACGAACAGGAGGGCGGCGGGCACGAAGGCGACCAGATAGCGCGGCCGGCGGATTGCGAGAAGCGCCGCCAGCATCACAGCAAGGGAGACCCAGGCACCGCGGGTCAGGCTGCCGAGAAGGCCCAGATTGAGGATCACCAGCGCTGTCCATCGCCAGAGGCGGCGGCTCGACGGATCGACCGCCAGCCGCGCCATGAGCAGCAGATCGCAGATCAGCAACACCCCGGCGTAGGTCATCCAGTGCGAGAACGGACCGCGGATGCGGAGGTCGATGCCGCCGTAGCCGTACAAGAGCTGCGCCAGCCCGTCGAGCGCGATCAGCGCCCCCACGGCGACCAGTGCGTCCACCAGGCGCCGTGTGTTGCGCTCGCCACGGACCAGCAGTGGCCCCAGGAAGGCGGTGGCGAGCGACGTCAGCTCACTCAAGCTGCCGAAGCTGGCGCGCGGGGAATAGGAGGCGACGACCGAAGCGCCCAGGAGAAGAGCGTACAGCCCAAGCGGGCGATAGAGCGCCCGCAGACGGGTCCACGGGATGGAGCCTGAACGGAGCGCGGCAGGCGAGGCGAGAAGTGTCAGCCCGAGAAAGGCGTTCGAGATTCCGAGACCGAAGACCGTGAGCACGTGCAGCGCGTACGTCCACCCCGCCCACTGCAACCATCTCCACCTGCTGGCGGGGGGACGGGGCGACTCGGCGGCGGTATCCGGCTCGCCATCGGTCTCCAACCGGAGAACAGGGACCGGAGAGAGTGCCGGGGGATCCGGGCGGCGGATGGGCGAGACGGCCACGGAGTCAGCGGCTGCGAAGTATAGATCGATGGAGAGGTATCGGTCGACTCAATTGCTCGCGCCGCAGGTGGCGCGCGCGCGGTTGTCCGGGAGCGTAAGAGATGACGCGCCCGCCGTCAATCCGGCGCTGTTTTTTCGCGAAACCGACATGCATCTTCCTGTGGTAGCTTCTACCCGCCATGCGGGACATCGATGCCCTCCGCGGCGGGACTGCCGGCCCCCTGCTCCGCCACCCGTTGGCCGCGGCGATCCTGCTCGCCCTCGTCGTCTGTTGCGCCGGGACATTCTCGCACTCCTTGTGGAGCCCCGACGAGCCGACCGGCGCCGCCGTCGGGCGCGCCATGTACGACACCGGCGACCTCACCGTCCCGCGTCTGAACGGCAGCCCCTTCCTCGAAAAGCCACCGCTGTACTGGTGGGTGCAGGTCGCCGTCTTCAGGCTTTTCGGCCTGTCGCACGGTGTGGCCCGTCTCCCTTCAGCGCTGTTCGGCATTCTGACGATCCTCACCACATACCTCCTGGGACGGCGTCTCGGCGGCCTGCGGCAGGGGCTCCTCGCCGCCGCCGTCCTGGGCTCGACCGCCCTCTTCGCCGAAGAGGTCGAGCGCGTCGTCGTCGATCCGGCACTCGCCTTCTTCGTCGCCCTGGCGCATTACGGCTTCGCGGTACTCGCCGAGCCGCGGTCGCCGGGCGAGCGCCGCGGCGCCCTCTGGCTGATCGCGCTGGCCACCCCCCTGGCCTTCCTCTCCAAGGGGGTCGTCGCCCTCGGGCTCGGCGTGGTCCCGCCGGTGCTCTGGCTGCTCGCGACCCGGCGGACGCGGGCCTTGCGAGACCTCCTGCCGCTCGCGGCCCTGGGCATCCCCCTCTTCGCGCTCTTCGTCGTCCCCTGGGCCGTGGCCCTCTACAAGGCCGCCGGCTGGCCGGCGCTCCAGGAGTGCCTGCTCAACAACACCACCGGCCGCTTCCTCGAAAACAGGCAAGGGACCGTCTACGGACATCGCCAACCTTGGTGGTATTACGGATCAACCGCTCCGGCCGTCCTGCTGCCCTGGTCCCTCGCCGTGCCGGCGATGCTCAAAGCCGGCCTCCTGCGCCGCCGCCCGGTTGAAGATATCGAGGGAACCAAGGCCCGCTCTCTCCTCTTCACCACCGTCCTTCTCAGCATCCTCTTCCTCTCCGTGGCGGCGAGCAAGCGTGAGCTCTACCTCCTGCCGCTCCTCCCGGCGTTCTCCGTCTGCGCCGCCTGGTGGCTCGATGGAATCCAAGAGAGGAACAGCTCCTGGGACCGGCGAACCCTCCTTCTCCTCGCCGGCCTCGCCATCGCCCTCCCTCTTCTGCTCTGGGGAATCGCCCTGGTCGTCAAGCTCGCGCCGCCACCCCGCCTCGCCCTCGCCCCCCTTCAGGACGCCTTGTCACCCGGCGTTCTCATGCTCTTCACACTCGTCGCTCTGGGCGGCAGCGGAATCCTGCTCGTCCGCCTTCTGCGGCGTGGCGCCGCCGGCCTCACACCGGCCGGCATCGTGCTCCCCTTCCTCCTTCTCTTCGCCGCCATCGAATCTGGCGTCAAAACCCTGGTCGACCCGGTGAAGAGCCTGACCGATCTGACGGCCGCCGTGGCGCGCGACATCCCAGGAACCGCTCCGATCCCGGCCTACCTGCCGCCCGGAAGCTCCAACGAGAGCCTTTTCGGCATCATCGGTTTCGACCTGGGACGGCGTACACATCCGCTGACGACCCCGGAGGAGCTACGACTCTGGATCGACACGACTCCCGGAGCGCGCCTCCTCGTCCGCACCGAGCAAGCCCGGAAGCTCCCGCCCGATCTCCTGCGCCGCCTCCGCTTCATCTACGACGAAACCGGCCGGAAAGCCTCGCCGTATGCCCTCGCCGAGTCTGTGGTAAAGTAGCACCCGGTTCTCCTCCCCGGAGCACCTTGGCTGCATCGTACGTCCCCATCGTCTAGTGGTTAGGACACTGCCCTTTCAAGGCAGTAACACGGGTTCGAATCCCGTTGGGGATACTCAACAAATCAAAAGGGTTGCGGCAAGCGCAGAAAGGCCTACCGTCATTCACAAGACGCGGAAGAAACCTCGTCGTCGTCTGGCGATTGACCAGGAAATCCCGAGGGCTGGTGGTGCTGCATTCTTGCAGCGCGTCGAAGCAGTGAAGCGGCGACGCGGCGGCGGAGTCAGCGACTTCGAGCCGGCACGCCTCGACTTCGGCCCTGCCGAACCCTTCGCGTCAAGATGAACCAGGCGCCAGCCCGTGCTAATCTTCGCTGGAAGGCAATCCGCCCCCCGTGAATACGGCGGCCTTCGGAGGTCAGCATGCTCGAGATCCTGCGGCGTTATGGCTCCGGCTCAGTTTTCCTTCTCTCCCTGCTTTTGACCGCGGCCGCTCCGCTGCGCGCCGATCCCCAGAACGAAATACTGCGCGGCCAGGGAGCGGCGGTTCTCGGCATGGCCTTTTCGCCGGTCGATCATCTGCTGGCCTCGTCGGGGGATGACGGCTCGGTGCGGCTGTGGAGCACGCGCACGGGGGACGTGGTTCGCACGCTGGTGGACAAAGGCGAGCCGGTTGATGCGGTGGCGTTTTCCGGGGATGGCCGGCGGGTGGCCGCGGCGGCGCACGACGGCCGCATCACGGTGTTCGATCCGCAGAGCGGGCAGACGATCCATACGTTCAACGCCTCCACGTTCTGGTGCCTGGGGCTGGCGCTGTCGCCCGACGGCAAGCTCGCGGCGTGCTCCAGCACGGGACAGCTCTCCGTCTGGGACGTCGAGAGCGGCAACCGGGTGCAGTCGCTCACCACCTGGTCCGGCGTCCTCGCCTGGTCTCCGGATGGCCGCTTCCTCGCCGCGGGCTCGACCGTCATCGATCTCTGGGACACGGCGACCTGGCGCAAGGCGAAGACGCTCGGCGGTCACGCGGGTGAGATCCGCGGCCTGGCGTTCTCTCCCGACGGCAGCCGCCTCGCCACCGCGAGCATCGACACGACAGTGCGGCTGTGGAAGGTCGACACCGGCGAACGGACCTGGACCCTGCAACCCGACGCGGTCACCCGCCGGGCGCGGCAGGGGATCACCGGCGATCCGGTCCGCCTGCCGGTGCTCGCGGTGGCGTTCTCTCCGGACGGCAAGCGCCTCGCCACCGGCGGCACCGACCGCGCCGTGCGCCTGTGGGACGCCGACGCCGGCACCCTCCTGGAGACGCTCACCGGCCACACGATGACGGTGACCGCCGTCGCCTTCCTGGAGGACGGCAAGCGGGTCGCCTCGTCCAGCCTCGACCACACGATCCGGCTTTGGGGCGTCTGAGCCGCGGGTTGAACCTCGGGCGTCTTCGTACGTACTCATTCCTGGGGGCGATCGGCGACGCTCGTCCCCCTTCCTTGGAGGAGACCCTTCGTGCGTAAAAACGCCCGTTTTCTGCCCCTGTTCGCGGCGGCCACCCTGCTGACCGCCGTCTCCGCCCTGCCCGCCCTCGCCCAGCTCGACGGCCTCACCGTCCCGCCGAGCGGCGACAACCAATACTCCTCCGCCACCCAGGGCATCGGCCTGGTGCGCGTGAGCATCGAGTACCACAGCCCGCAGGTCCAGCGCCCCAAGGGCCAGGACCGGCGCGGCAAGATCTGGGGCGCGCTGGTGCCCTACGGCCTGGCCAACCTCGGCTTCGGCACCTGCGGCGACCAGTGCCCCTGGCGCGGCGGATCCAACGAGAACACCGTGTTCACCACCTCGCACGACGTCAAGATCCAGGGCCAGCCACTGCCGGCCGGCAGCTACGGCCTCCACTTCATCCCCGGCAAGGACGACTGGACGGTCATCTTCTCGAAGAACCACACCTCCTGGGGGAGCTTCACCTACAACCCCAAGGAGGACGCGCTCCGCGTCCAGGCCAAGCCGGAGAAGGGCACCTACCACGAGTGGCTGACCTACGAGTTCACCGACCGGCAGACCGACCGCGCCACCCTTGCCATGGCCTGGGAGGATCTGCAGGTGCCGTTCACCATCACGGTCGACAACATGGACGACCTCTATGTGGAGAACATGACGCGGGAGCTGCGCAGCAGCCCCGGGTTCACCTGGCAGAACTGGAACCAGGCGGCGCAGTACTGCCGCGACCACAAGACGCATCTCGACCGCGGGCTCCGCTTCGCCGAGATGGCCGCGCACGGCGGCGGCGGCATCGGGCAGGAGAACTTCACAACTCTGATGACGCTCGCCGATCTCCAGGCCCTGAACGGTAAACCCGAGGACTCCGGCAAGAGCCGCGAGCTCGCGCTCCTTAATCCGTCGGCGACGCCGCTCGAGATCCATACCTACGGCCGCCAGCTTCAGGGACTGGGACAGAATGAAGAGGCCCTGAAGATCTTCGAGCTGAATGCCAAGCGCTTCCCGAATCAGTGGCCGGTCCACGTCGGCCTCGCCCGCGGCTATGCCGGCGTCGGCAAGAAGAAGGAAGCGCTCGCCGAAGCGCGCCTCGCCCTGGCGCAGGCCCCCGACGAGCTGAACAAGAAGTCCCTCGCGGGCATGGTCCAGAAGCTCGAAGAAGAGACCAAGGGAAAGTAACGTCCATCATGATCACCATCCGCCCAGCCTCCACGTCCGACGCCGCGGCGCTCTCGGTCATCGCCCAGACCGCCAAGCGCCATTGGGGCTACCCCGAGCCCTGGCTGGACGCCTGGGCGGCGGTGCTCACCATCACGCCGGACTACGTGCAGGAAAACACCCTGCTGGTCGCCGATCGGGACGGCGTGCCGGTCGCGTTCGTCGGTCTCGTCGACGACGGCACGGATTGGCAGTTGGATCATCTCTGGGTGCTGCCCGAGCAGCAGGGGCATGGCCTGGGAAGCCGTCTCTTCGATGCGGCCCTGGAGGTGGTGCGGGCGCGGCGGCCGGGCCTGCTGCGGATCGAAGCGGAGCCCTACGCGCTCGGCTTCTACGAGCGCTGCGGCGCCCGCCAGGTGGGCACCATTCCGGCGCCCGTCCTCGGCACGCCGCGCGAGCTGCCGCTCTTGGAGCTGACGGTCACTCCCACTTGATGTCCGCTACCTCTCCGGCCACTGCCAGGGCGGCTGGTCGAGGAGCCCCTGTCCCGCGACGCGGGTCTCGCCGAGGTCTTTCTCGAGCAGGATGGAGTGACAGTCCGGATCCTCTTCCAGGGCCGCGATCAGCCGTGAGGAGTGGGAGACGACCCAGACCTGGGCCTCGCGGGCCGCGTGCCGGATGAGCCGGGCCAGGGCCGGCATCAGGTCGGGGTGGAGGCTGGTCTCGGGCTCGTTGAGGACCATCAGGGCCGGCGGACGCGGGGTGAGCAGGGCGGCCATCCAGAGGAGGGCGCGGAGGGTGCCGTCCGAGAGCTCCGCGGCTCCCAGGGGGCGCAGGAGCCCTTCCTGGGAAAGCCCGATGGCGAAGCGGCCCGAGTCGTCGTGGATCGACAGCCGGGCTCCCGGGAAGGCGTCTTCGATCGCGGCGTCGAGCGCGGCGGCGTCCCCGATTTCACGGATGGTCTGCAGCGCCGCGGCGAGGTCGCGGCCGTCGTGCGAAAGGACCGGCGTGCGCGTGCCGAGCTGCGGCTGGCGGGCGGGCGCCTCGGCGTCGGCGCGAAACTGGTCGTAGAACCGCCAGGAGCGGATCTGCTCCCGCAAGGCGAGAACCTCGGGAGCCCTCTGCGGGTCCGCGACCTGGGTGAACAGACTGTCGAACGAGGCCAGGTGCTGGGTCAGCACCTGCCACTGCCGGCCCTCGCGGCTGCGCACGAGCGATTGGTGCCGGTCGATCAGCAGAGAGGCCGGCCGCGGGTGGGGTCCCGCCCAGATGCATTCGCGCTTGATCTCGGGGTCGTTCCGGAAGGCTGAGCTGCTGGGGGTGGGAAGGCCCAGGTCGATGGCATAGCTCAGCTCGTCGCCGCCGAAGCCGAGCCGCAGGCTGACGCGGTCTTTGCGCGGGCCGCCCTGGACGGGCACCTCGCGGCTGCGCATGCCGCGGGAGATCGATTCGGGGCCTGCCCACAGGGTGGAGGCCAGTCCGCCCTCCCGGGCGAGCGAGGCCACCACCCCGCCCTGCGCCGTCTCGGCCAACAGGCGCAGGGCACGGTAGAGGTTCGATTTGCCGCTGGCGTTCGGACCCCGGATGAGATTCAACGGCCCCAGGGGCACGATCAGTTGGCGCAGCGAGCGGTAGCCCGCAACCGCCAGCGTGCGGATCATCACTCCCACTTGATGTCCGGCATCCGCAGCCGCTCGACCTCCCCGCCGTGTCCGAGCACCGAGCGGTCGAGGATCTCTTCGACGTCGTCCACCGTCACACCGCGGTACCAGAGGTTGTAGGGCCAGACGGTGACGGTGATTCCCTGGCTGCAGTGCTTGAGGCAGCCGGTGCGGACGACCATCACGCGGTCGCGGATGCCGAGCTCTTTCACCCGGTCCTTGAAGCGGTGGTAGACGTCCATGGAGCCGCGGAGGCCGCAGCTCGGTTTGGGGCTTTCAGGGGAGCGCTCGTTGGTGCAGACCAGGATCTGGATCTCGGGCTTGGGCATAGGCGCCCATGATAGCCCGGCTTCCGATACTCTATCGCGCGGCCCACCCGCGGACCTCGCCGCGGGGAGCCTCAGGAGGGGAAGCCATCCATGGCGTCTGACATCGACATCGCACAGCAGGCAAAGCTCGAGCGCATCGCCACCATCGCACAGGACAAGCTGGGAATCCCCGCGGATCATCTCGAACCCTACGGGCATACCAAGGCAAAGATCTCTCTCGACTATCTCCAGAGCCTCGGCGACCGCCCGGACGGCAAGCTGATCCTGGTGACGGCGATGACGCCGACGCCAGCCGGCGAAGGGAAGACGACGACGACGGTGGGGCTCGGGGACGCGCTCAACCGGATCGGCAAGAAGGCGATGATCTGCCTGCGCGAGCCGTCGCTCGGGCCGGTCTTCGGCATGAAGGGCGGCGCGGCCGGCGGCGGGTATGCGCAGGTGGTGCCGATGGAGGACATCAATCTCCACTTCACCGGTGATTTCAACGCCATCGCGCTGGCCAACAATCTGCTCTCGGCGCTGCTCGACAATCACATCCATTACGCGTTCGAGCCGGCCCTGGACACCCGGCGGGTCACCTGGCGCCGGGTCATGGACATGAACGACCGCGCGCTCCGCGACATCGTGGTCGGCCTGGGCGGCGTCGGCAACGGCTACTCGCGCGAGGACGGTTTCGACATCGTGGCGGCCTCCGAGGTGATGGCGATCCTCTGCCTCTCGACCTCGCTCGCCGATCTCAAGAACCGGCTCGGCAACATCGTGGTCGGTGCGACGCGCGACCGCAAGCCGGTGCACGCGCGCGATCTCAAGGCGCACGGCGCGATGACCGTGCTGCTCAAGGACGCGCTCAAGCCGAACCTGGTGCAGACGCTCGAAAACAATCCCGCCTTCATCCACGGCGGACCGTTCGCCAACATCGCGCACGGCTGCAATACGGTGATCGCCACGCGCTCGGCGCTCAAGCTGGCGGATTACGTGGTCACGGAGGCCGGCTTCGGCGCCGACCTGGGCGGCGAGAAGTTCGTCGACATCAAGTGCCGCAAGGCCGGATTGAATCCATCCGCGGCGGTGATCGTCGCCACGGTGCGAGCGCTCAAGTATCACGGCGGGGTGGACCTGAAGAGCCTCACGAAAGAAGACTTGGCCGCGCTGGAGAAGGGGCTCGCCAATCTGGACCGCCACGTGGAGAACGTGCAGCAGCATTACGGCATCCCGTGTGTGGTGGCGATCAATCGCTTCTCCTCGGACACACCCGCCGAGCTGGCGCTGATCGAGTCGCGGATGGCGGCCAAGGGGGTCTCCGCCGTAGTCGCCTCGCATTGGGCGGACGGCGGGCGCGGCGCCGAGGATCTGGCGCACGCGGTGGTCGCCGTCTGCGACAAACCGCGGGAAGGAAGCGTCCAGTTCGTCTACGAGGACGCCGATCCGCTGTGGAAGAAGGTCGGCAAGATCGCGAAGAAGGTCTATCGCGCCTCGGAAGTCACCGCGGACACCAAGGTCCGCGAGCAGATCGCCCGCCTCCAAGAGGAGGGGTACGGGCACTATCCGGTCTGTGTGGCGAAAACGCAGTACTCCTTCTCGACCGATCCGCAGCTCCGCGGCGCGCCGGAGAACCACATGCTCAACGTCCGCGAGGTGCGCCTCTCGGCCGGCGCCGAGTTCGTGGTGATGATCTGCGGCGACATCATGACCATGCCGGGCCTGCCCAAGGTGCCCTCGGCGCATGCGATCGACATAACGGAGGATGGGAGGGTGGTGGGGTTGTTCTGACGCCCTCTCTGAACTGCAGCCGGAATTCGGAATTCGCGCGTTTGTCGTAGGGGCGGTCCGCGGGGATGCCGCCAGGCACCCCGCGTGGCCGCCCTCAACGGTGCGCAAGCCTCCTCCGAACCGGACCGCACAAGTGACGCCAACCGCGGCGAATGTTAGCCGCCGTCCCCGATCGTTTCCACGACGACATCGAGTCCATGTCGCTCGCGCACGAGCTCGGCGGCAAAATGCCCGAGATTTCCTCGCAAGCGCTTCGCACCACGCTCCACCGTCAGGAAGAACAACCGCCGAATAGGTACCTCGGCGACTTTGTTGAACGCAAGGATCTTGAAAATATCCTTGTAGAACTCGTGGTGCGGATTGTTTGGAGACGCCTTCATTTCGTACGCAGTCGCCGCTGCGAAGTCCACAACGTCGATCTTCTCGTTCCAATCATTGACCCTGACCTCCGTCTGGACGGTCTCGCAACGGACCGCGACTTGCCAGTCTCGGCAAACCTGCTGCGCAGCTCGGGTCGCCTCACTCACATTCAAAACGGCGGATTCTCGGATCGCAAATAGCCTTTGAGCCGAGGCAATGATCTCATCTTTCACAAGTAACCTCCAAGTGCGGCAAACGGATGACGGCTAAGCGTTGAACCAAACCGCGGGAAGTCCGGAGCGCTGCGGCGACATCATAATCATGCCGGGCCTCCCCAAGGTCCCCTCGGCACACGTGATCGACATCACGGAGGACGGAAGGTGGTCGGGGCGTTCTGAGCGCCCTCTGAACGGCGGCCGGAATTCGGAATTCGCGCGCTGTCGTAGGGGCGGTCCGCGGGGATGCCGCCAGGCACCCCGCGTGGCCGCCCTCAACGGTGCGCAAGCCTCGTCCGAACCGGGCCGCACAAGGGGTCGCAGGGACTTGGTGTGAAGTCCAGACGACAAAAAGCCCGCCGCTCAAAGTTAACGTTCCCCTCCGCACAACAGAGATCAGAGAACGCAGAGTCCAGAGAAGAATGGGGAGAGCACAACCCGAAAACCCACCTCCCTGAAACGGGCCGTAGGATGATCCCAGCGGCGCACGGCGCAGTGCGCGTAGGTGGAACTCATGTGGAAGGAGCCGCCACGCAACAAAACAGAGGGCCTTGGAGGAGACATCTTCCCGGCCATCCGTGGGTTTGTAGGGATGGCCGAAGTCTGGCTTATCCCAGTTCTCTCCCCAAAGAGACCGCGTCCACTCCCAGACATTGCCGCTCAACTCCTCACAGCCGTAAGGGCTCGCTCCCGCCGGGAAGCAACCCACGCTGCTCGGATCTCCGATTTCGGTCTCCGCACAATTCGTCCGGTCACGGTCTTTCGAATCTCCCCAGGGATAGCGCCGCTCGGGCTCCGGGTTCTCTCGGAGGTGGTTGGTCCCCGTCAGGCCCCGGAGCGTTCCAGCCATAGGGCTCTCCGGGATCACCAATCCACCGCGTGCCGCCTTTTCCCACTCGGCCTCGGAGGGCAGAGAGACTCTCCAGCCCGGCTCGATCCAACCGTTTCTCTCCCACCTCTCCGTCAGCCAATCGCAGAAGGCCAGCGCTTCAGACCAACTCACCCAATTGACAGGGCTATTGTCTGGACCACGGAGGCTAGCCCGGCCCTCAGGCTGATTGGCGCTCGCGTCGACATACTCGCGGAACTGAGCCACCGTCAGCGGATACCTACCGATAAAATAGTCATACGGAAGGTCGAGCTCGTGGCCCGGCTTTTCGTTAGCGGCGCCGTCGTCGCTGCCCATCCGGAAAGCCCCTGCCGGGACGCGGCAGAATTCCATCCCATCCAGCGTCGTTATACCTGGGCGCGGATCGCCCAAGATTGCCAGAACGCTTCCTGCCCGTGCTCGGCGAAGCGGCACGACGCCATGATCCTGCATTGTGCGGAGAAGGGCTCCGACGATCTGGTCGCGGCAGGCACGGGTCACGCCGATCGCCCCGACATCCGCGACCGCCTGACCGGCGAGGATCACCGCCTCGCCGGCCGGTTCCGAGGCCTGCGCCAGGAGCCCCGCAAGGACTGAGCTGGCCGCTTCCTCGCGCTTCTGGACGATCCCCAGATACCCCACCGTCAACAAGCTCACCTCGTGCCAGGCGGGCACTCCGAGGTGCTTTGCCAGAGCGTCGACGACGGGCGTTACGTCCGTCTGGCCCTTCTGCGCCAGTGCGACGGCCGCCAGGTATTCCTGAAAGGTCAGGTGGATGAATCCGTACTGCCGGCCTCCGCGGTCGAGAAGGAGCGCGGCATGCTCGCGCACGTCGGCGAGGAAGCTCCGCGTGGAATGCTCCGGATCCGGATGCCCCAGACCCAGGAAGATCTCCCGGAGAGCCTGATGCAGATCCCACTCCTTGACGAGCCCGCGGCCGGGAGAGGTCTCCTGCATCCACAGCGCCAGAGGGGCCAGGCTCTTCAGCGTCTCCACGTCGTCGACCGTGCGCGCGGCGCGCACGCCGAGGCCGCGAGCCAGGTTCCAATGTTTCAGAAGGGTTTTGACATAGGTCTCGTACAGCTCGACGCGCCGCTCCGGGAGGTCGACGCCCTGCCGCTTCATGAGCGCGAGAATGGTGAGCAGGAGCGGGTTGGCGGCAAGATCGCGCACCCCGGCGCTCCGCCGGACCGCGCCGAGCAGCTCGTCCCGTTCGCGATGGGCATCGAGCTCGGCCGTCCGCGTGTCGCCGCTCGCGGCCCGCTCCAGAGCCGAGGTCCACTTCCCGATGAACTGTTCGATCTCCTTATTGTCAAAGTCGACGAGGGTGGCCTCGGCAAGGCCGGGAGCTTCCAGCCGGGCGTCCCGGTAGCCCACGATCCGGCTGCTGACGGCGAGCTTGTTGCCAGCCGGCCTGTGGAAGCAGTAGAAGTCCTTGACTCGCTCCACGACCTGATGGCGCTGGCCGAGGTCGCGCACCTCGTCCAGACCGTCGAGGAGGAGCAGAGCCCGCCCCTGGGCGAGAGCGCTGCGGAGCAGCTCGCCGACCTCCAGGTCGACGCCGAGCTTCTGGTAGAAGCGCGGGATGAAGTCCTCGAGAGAGATGTCGTCCGCGGCGAGAGCGTCGGCGTAGGCAGACAACGGCACCAGGACCGGCAGGCGTTCGCCGAGACCGAAAGCTTCTCCTTTCCCGGCCGCGAGGGTGAGCGCGAGGAACTTGAGGAAGGTGGTCTTGCCGGCTTCCGGATCGCCGAGGAGGATCAGGCCGCTATGGCCCTGGAGGAGGTTGAGAACGGATCGCGGTTCGCTCAGACGCCGGCCGATCGCCGCGGCCTCCTCGCCGGTGACCGGCCTGCCGGCGATCCGGTACCAGGTCTCGCCCACCGGCGTCTCCACACGGGCAGTCAAAGGGATGTACATCTCGAGCAGCGGGAGGCGGAGAGGGATGCGGTCCGACACACCCATCCCCCGGAAGTCCAGGAACTGGTGGCGCTCGACGAGATATTCAAGATATCGGCGAGCCGACTCCTCGCTACCCCCCGATGGACGGGCCCAGCCGAGCGACCGCAGGAGGTGCCGGAGCTGCTCGGTGTCCATGACATTGAAGGTCAGGTTGCCGCCCACCGCGATCGACTTGTGGGTCGCCACGACGGCTCCCTCTCCCGCCTGGATGAATGCCAAATGAGGGCGCGCCGCCTCGTAGAGCGCCTCAAGCTCGCCCGCGAGCGCGGGGTCTGCGGCCAGGAGCTTCTTGAGCTGGAGGCGGAGCGCGCCCCGGGCGTCTTGATCCTCGGGAATCTGAGCCAGCTCCTTGGCGGCGGCGGCCACCGGCCGCTTCGCACGGAGCCGGCTCCAGATCTCCTTGACCTTGCCGGTCGCCGCGGTGCCGATCTGTTTGCCGATCTCTTCACCGGCTTTGCCGGCGATCTTTTTTCCACCGGCCAGGAGATAGGGAAGCGACTGCGCGAGCAGAATGGTGAGAGCGTCGGCCAGGAGCGCGGGGTCCGCCATGGAGCCTCCTCGAAGAGCGCGGGAGAATGGCGGCTAGTGTAGCGGAATCGACAACGGAGAAGCACGGGCGGGCTCCAACAGCCACCGCAGCGACCGAGCGTCAGCGGGGGCGCGAGGATGTGTCCGCTCCAGCGGGTTGTCAGGCGGCGACCTGTCCGGCCAGTTGTTACTCCCAATCCTTTTTCAGCATCAGCTCATCTATCCTGTAGGCGTGAAGCATCTCATGCACCAGCATGTGCCTGAACATTATATATACCGAGTAGTGGCTGAACGCCTCATGCTCGGCCGTCCGCTGCCAATCGTCTGCGGATAGCTCCTTCAACCGCTTGACGACCAGCGCCCGCTCCCGCACGTACCGGCCCAGCGCTTCGTCCAGATCAACGCTCAGTAGTGAGCCGGCCTCCTCCTCCGGCGAGGGTTCCATGGACTTTATTTGGGGGAACGGGTCAGAGAGCATTAACTCCAGGCGTGCGAGGAATGTCGCCTGCCCGGTAGATATGTGACAGGCATGCTCGTGAGCGGACCACTTGTTCGGCGCAGGGCGGCGCTTGAGGTTCTGGGGTGGCACCTCGCGGATGAGGCCAATGATAATGCCAGGTGCGGCCTCTAAAGTAGCTACCAACGTCTGCGTTTCCATAATCTCCTCCTGGTCGCGCCGCCAGCAAGTCGTCTAACGCCCGACCAAGGCGCGGGGTCTATTCCCGGAGCATGGCATAGACATGAAAGTCTCGTGCAATCCCTCTGGCGACTCGATAGCCGCGGAGAGTACCTTCCCGCGAGAAGCCCACTGCCTCGAGTAGCCGAATGGAGGGCACGTTGGTGATCATGACGAAGGCGTGAACGCGGTTGAAGCCCGCCTCGTTGAGAGCCCAATCCAGAACTTGACAGACCGCCGCACGCATCAGGCCCCGGCCCCAGAAGTCCGGGGCGAGGTCGTAAACCAGCTCGGCGTGCGAATGAGGCAAGGACCAATTCGAGAACCCGCAAGTACCGACGAGTCGATCGTGGGCGTCGGCCACCGCCCAGCGACGGGAGGTTCCCGCGACATAGCCGTCGAGCTCGCGCGCGACCATGGCTTCGACCAAGGTAAGGGTGAGCTCCGGAATGCTGGTGTGCTCGATCACGCGCGGATCGGCGAGATAGGCGTACCAAGCGGCCGCGTCGGAGTGCCGCATCGGTCGAAGCGCGAAAGCGCCGAGCGGCCAAGAAGGCGGCGCTTGCCCTTCTGAAACGGACGGTACGCTAGTCATGACGCGGCACAGCCTCTTAGGCCGCAACTGACTCATACACGACCGCAACAATAATTTTCCACGAGCCTGCATTGCGCATGGTGTAGGCGAAGCCAAGACGAGTGATTTCCTCACCGCTGGTGTTGAAGCGCACAAACGTGCCGGCACAAGAGGCAAGATCCGGCGAGAGCTGGCGAACCGTAAGACCCACAACCTCTGTGCGACGATAGGATTGGCTCCGCAACTGCTCCATGAGTTGGGAGAGCAACGCTCGGGCCGTATCGCTGTCCGGCGCCACGAAAACACCCTGAGGCGCGATGAACATGCACGGCAGATGGTAGAACGGCAGTGCCGCCTCGGGATCCAACGTCTCAAACGCCCGGATGTATGCGTGAAATGCTGACTCTGGACTGTCGGTCATTTGCTCACCTCTTCTTTGCTGGCCGAGCTTATCACCCGTCCAAAGGGGAACATCTTCCCGATGAACGAGAGCGCTTCCCCGTTGAACGGGAGAGCTTTCTCGTTGAGCTGTCGTACAGTATACGCTTACAGGAGAGCCTTCTCGTTCAACAAGAAAGGTCTCCTGTTGAGCGGGAAAGCCTTCTCGTCGAACGGGAGAGGCTTCTCGTTGAGCCGTCGTGCAGTACTTGCTCACGGGAGGGCCTGCTCGTTCAACAAGAGGGGTCTCCCGTTCAACGGAAAAAGCTTCCCGATCAGCGACAAGGGGGGCCCGCTGAGCGAGAAGAGTGTCTCGTCGAACGGGAAAGCCTTCCCCCGATCGAGGCAAGCGTGCAGAGATCGGATCCATGGCTCTCGGAGTCGCCGCCGTGCGCGCACAGAAGCCGTTCGCCCGGCCAGTCAAGCCAAGAAGCCCCCCGCGACGTTCGTCCACGCCTTCGCCAAGCGTGTCCGCCGTGAACTTTATGAGACTTACCCTTTGTTCCTGGCATCTTTTCGAGATGAGGCCGATCGGTACGAAGCGGAGATGCGCCTTTGCGGTTTCCGTCTGCTCGATCGGCCGGGGTCACACGCCTTCCTCATTCTTTTCGTGCCAACATAGATGCTGCCAAAAATGAATGCTTGTTGATTCGCATGTCTAGCACGTTTTGGCGGTTAACAGTCCGACAAGTGCCCCCAACAGATTTGCACGTCTACTCTATAGGAAACTTGACGTCGAACAACTTTCCAAGGACTCGCTCTATTACCTTCCGATAGTCTTCTACTTGCTCATCGGTAATTAGCACGGTTGCCCTTTGATGGATCAGATTATTGCGAAGATCATAGTAATGATTGACCTTACTGAGCAGCGTCTTGGGGAATTTAACGCGCATTGTTACTTCTTTAATAACGTCGGTGCGCCGACCGAACAGGGTTGCAAGCCTCACGTTATTGTACGTGTGTGGAGGGAAAAGATCTGCCCTGTGAACGATGAACTCCTTCAATGCGATCTCAAAGTTGCTATCCAGGAGAATAAGCGCTGCACGGTTCTTCGTCTCGTATTTTTGTCGGCCTATCAGATCAACGAGCCCCATCGCCTCTATCAGTCCAAGGGTCCAGGGCTTGTCACTTAAAAGCCTCGCGTTATTTTTCTTGAGCACTTCAATGTGGCTCGGAGTTCGCGTACTAGGGAGCTTAGGAAGAACCTTCTTCTTACTGGAAAGCGCCTCCACAGAATCTACTATCTCTATTTTTCCGACCTTGTGACTGAACACCGAACTGTCCCAGTGGTGTTTGAGGCGACGAGAGAGGCCGGAGTAGTAGCTGGTGAAATCAATCACGCGCCGCCGGATCTGTGCAAAGGCAGGATGGCTGAAGTTTATTCCGCTCTTACTGCTATTCCAGGGCATCAACTCGGCTGGGCCATCGAATTCGACAAGCACCCGACAAAGCGAAGCGTCAGGGTGCGGCACGCCCGCTTCTGCGGATACGAAATAGCCCACGTCCCTCACCTTGAGTTCTTTCACGATCAGCCGATGATTGCAGTAGACGTAGACTCCGTAGTTCTCCGACTCGGGATCGCGGTCGAGGATGAGCCCCCCAGATAGCACGACACCCAGGAACTTGCCATTGGCTGGCTCGATAGTGAACTTGGCTTGCCGTGGCAGATAGTCAGGCGGGTAAGCCCAAGCATCGAAGGTAATAGGTACGATCGGCGTGCCGTTTAGCTCAATCGCGCAGCCATGCTTGATAAACCAACTGTAGGTGGCGCCAAAGTGTTGTCGTATGCTCGTCACGTCGTCCTTGTCGAACCCTTGGCGAACCTTCGTAATGTCAACGGTCGTAGTTCCGGGATCGACTTCCGGCACTTCATAGATATCGAGGTCCCAGTCTGGAGATTCGACCCAATCTTTCGTAAGATCAATTTGGATACTCTTTCCTTTATCGAAGCGGGTTCGAATCTCGACCAGTTCCCCAAGGGCTACGCCTGCTCGCTTTCCCCCAACACCGAATATGCCTATGAGTGCATGGCCTGTATCGTCGCGGCTTGCACCTGGAGCAATGAGTAGTTCGGCCTGATCCTCACGAACCCCGCCCGCATTATCACGCACTTGGATAAATTGCCTGTCCGTGTCGAGCAAGACATCGATCTTCAGGTGGGCTTTCATGCCTGTCGAGACCCAGAAATCGAGCGCATTGTCGATAAGCTCGCATAGGCCGGTCTTTAGGTCGTAGTCGCTAATGATTGACAAGAACAAACGCTTCTTGGGCGTTCCGTCAATCGTCGTTAAGACCGTTTTCTTTGTGACCCTTGTCAATTCTCTCTCCAGAGCCTACATTTGTGAACTGTTCTATCTGTGCGCCTTATCTAGGCTAGCAACGACGCTATCAAATAGTCTGCAACAAAATCTGTGCCGGACAACATTCAGGTGTTTAACCGTTCTTCCAACGGAGGAGGCTCGGAGTCCGCCTCACTACCGGGAGGGCCGCGAATAAACACACGTTGAACAAAACCGCGGGAGAGTCCGAGATCGCTGCTCTATGGGGCCATACGAAGGAGAGAGCCGCGCCACGGTCGCTGGCTCGGCCACAGACTCCTCGGGAGGCGATGAGTACGTCGGCAAAACGCTGCCTTGATGAGATTGCGACCGGCATCAGAGCCTCCGTCAGCAGTTTCGTTCGCGCCATTATACCGCAGACGTGCAAAAGGGCGCACTCCACTCGGACCCTGCGAGAGAGTCGAGGTGGCCAAGACCGCCGGAGCCAGCAGCTCATGGGGGCGACCTCGAGGCCGGACCGGAGGTCATGGGAGTGCCGCAGAGTGTGGCAGGTGGCGTGCGTGGTGATCCCTCGACGAGAGCTCTTCTCGGCTCGACGAGAGATTTTCTTGGACGAGAGCCCAGTTCTCCGGATCGAGCTTCCGCCTGACTTGATCGCCCGTCCCTCTCACTTGATCAAGGATCTGCCTAACTTGATTGAGCGTCCCCCTCACTTGTTCGGGCGTCCCCCTCACATCGACGGGGGTCCGCCTCACATCGGCGAGCGTCCGGCTGACTTGATAGGGCGTCCGCCTCACATCGTCGGGCGTCCGCATGACTTGATAGCCCGTCCCTCTCACTTGATCAAGCGTCCGCCTGGCTTGATCGCCCGTCCCTCTCGCCTGATCGGGCGTCCACCTGACTCGATCGCCCGTCCCTCTCACTTGATCGGGCGTCCGCCTGACTTGAGCGCCCGTCCTTCTCATTTGATCGGGCGTCCGCCTGACTTGATGGGGCGTCCTTCTCGCTTGATCGGGCGTCCGCCTCTGCCGGACCGGGGCCGACGTCAAGCGGACCGTGGCCGACGTCAAGCGGACCGAGACCCACGTGACCCAGCCCGCCTCCAACGTCAGCCGGAGCGCGTCGCTCTCCTCGCGGAGTGCGCCGCGGAGACTTCGGACGGCTTCGCGACCGCCGCGGAAGCTTTCTCCTCCGTCCCGGAAGAGTCCTGCGGCGCTGTGGAGTGTTCATCCGCCTCCGGGGACGGCTCACCTGCCGTCGGGGAGCACTTATTCTGGGCCGGGGAGCGTTCATCCGTGAAAGTCGACGATCCCCCAAGGGAAGGTTGGCGTTCCTCCGGCCCTTCCGCCCACACGGGAGGGGGCAAGCCCCTCCCCTACTTGAGGGTTAACGCCTATGGGGCCAGAGAGTGAGGCCGCAGCAGTTCGGCCTTCGGTGCAGTCCCGGGGCTGCACGGCCCTCCCTTCTCCCGCAGTCCGCCGACTGCACTCTCTGCCTTTCAATCCCGCTGTCAGTCTCTAAGCCCTTTCTTTTCAATCGTCTTTTCCTCTGGCTCCGGCTGGTATGCGGCTTGTACTCAAGAGCCGCCAGACAAGGAGGGACGACGATGAGCGAGACGATTGGGAGCAGGGCAGAGGCTGCATTCGAGGTTCCGGAACAGTCGAGGCAGCGCACGGTTCAGCCGCCGGATCCGGCGGAGCAGGGGTTGCGGTCGTCGCGGGGGATTCGCTGGCTGCTGTTGGCGGGCGCCCTGGTGACCGGGGTTTCGGTGTTCCGGCTGGTGCAGGCGCAGTGGGCGGCGATGGAGCCGCCGGCGCAGTTCCTGATCTTGGTGGGCGGCGCGCTGGCGGTGTTCGGGCTGGGGATGGTGACGCGCCAGCGGTTGCGGCTGCCGTATGCGGGGTCGGCTCTGCTCTTCCTCTTCACCGGCCTGGTGCCGGTGCTGGCGTGGGGCGCGGCGTATCTGCATCTGCTCGGAACGCCGTGGGGGTGGGTGGCGTTCGGCGCCGGGGTGGCGGCTCTGCTCGGCGCGACGCGCATGGTGTTGCGCTCGGTTCTCGGGTATCGCGGCCTCCTCTACCCCGCGGCCTTGGGGAGTCTCCTCGTGGCGCAGCCGGTGTTGTCCTGGCTGGCGGCGGCCCGGCCGGAGTTGCGCGGCCCGATCTACGCCGCGGCGGCGCTGGGGCTTGGCGCGTTGCTCCATCTCGGCAGCCGCCACGCCAACCGCTTCTTCTTCCATCGTGACCGCCGCGACGGCTTGGAGCGGCCGGTCCATTGGTTGCCGTTCGCTCTCCTCGGGCTGCTCTATGCCGGCACCCTGATGCTGCTCGACCCGGCGTCGATCTGGATGGCGCTGCCGGTCGCGGTGATCGGTCTGGTGCTGGTCTCGACCGGCGAGGAGTACTACGCGGCGCTGACCGCGTCTCTCGGTGGAGCTCCCAACACCTGGCCGGGCCGCTCGCAGGCGCTCTGCGGTATCGGATTCGCCCTCCTGACGGCGTCGCTGCCGCTGGCCCTCCGCGACGGCTCGCTGCGGTGCCTGGCGCTGGTGGCGGCGGGCGCGGCCGTGCTCTGCCTGCGCTGGGGGCTGCGCTACCGGAGCGCCGGCGCCTGGGCGGCGGGGCTCGCGGCGGCGGCTTGCGCTTTCCAGACCTCTCCGGCCCTGGCGCACGGATTCGCCATGCGGATCGGAACGGCGACGGCTTCTCTCTTCGGTCTCCACACCGGCAGCCCGGCGCTGATCGCCCTCGGTCATCTGATCTTTCTCGCCGCCCTGGCCGTGACCGCGGAAGCGCTGCGGCGGACCAACGCTGGTGATCTGAACCGGCGGCTGCGGCGGACGCACGCGGTGGGCCTGGCTCTGCATGCGGTGGCGCTGACCGGCCTCGCGCTGCTCGATCCGGCGGGCGGAATGATCGTTCTGCCGTTCGTGCTGGCCCTCACCCTGGCCGGCGTCGCGGCGAGCCGGCGGATCGAGATCGTGCCGGTGTGCCATGCCGTTCTCGCCGCCCTGGTTCTCTGTGCCGGCAAGGTGCTCCTCGGCCAGGCGTCACTGGTGACCGGCCCTTCGCTGCTTCTGCTCGGCTGCGTGGCGCTCGCCGTTCTCGCGGCAGGACATTTCGCCGAAGCGAGCCTGGCCCGCTTCCTGGGTGCGGCGGCGATCGACGTGCGCAAAGCGCTTGTGCTGCCGGTGGTACCGGTGGCCGTGGCGCTCGGTCTTTATGGGCTCGGCGCGTTTCAGGGAGTCCAGGGTGCGGCGGCGGTGATGTTGGCCGGCGGGCTGGTGGCCGGCATGGCGTTCCGCTTCCGGCACGTGGCCGGTTTCACCGCCGGACTGGTGGCCGTGTCTCTCGGCGCGCACGTGGCGCTCTACGACCTGTGGCACCAGCCGCTCTGGCTGGCGCTGCTCAGTCAGGCCGGATTCATCCTCTGCCGCCTCGCCACGCGCCGGAAGGAGGCCCTGCTCGGAGCGAGCAGCCGCGCCCTGGCCGTGTGGCATGTCGCTCTCGGCGCTCTCTGGCTGTTCGACGCGGTAGTCCGCGGCCGGGTCACCATCGAGCCGCTGATTCTTCTCTTCGCCGGTCTCGCCCTGCTGATCGACGGTCTCAAAGCCCGCCGGCGCGACGTGACGGGCTTCGGTCTCGGTCTGCTCGCCGCCTGGCTGCCGGTGCAGGTGGGCGGCATGCTCGTCGATTGGAGCAGCGTGTCTCTCCCGACGGCGTTCCTCGCCGCTGTCTGCGCCGGTGCTCTGTCGGTGGCCGGTCTCATCCTGGCCGCGCGGCGCGGCGCGGTCGAGGAGCTGCTGCGCGAGCTCGGACTGGCGATGGATCTGGAGTTGACTCCTGAAGAGCGGGTCACGCTGATCGGTCAGCCGCTCAACAAGCTGGTGCGGCTCCAGGGCGTCCTGACAATCCTGGCCTGCCTGCTGTTCGCCGGTCCGGCCGCGGCGCTCGCGGCGACGGCGCTGATCGGTCTCGTCTTCCTCGCCCGCCTGGAGCTGGCCGGCCGCGCGCCGCGTGCCGCGGTGCCGCTGCGCCCGAGCCTGCTGGTCCTGCTCCAGCTCGCCGCGCTCCCCTTCAGTCAGGCCACTGGCCTCGGACACTGGATGATCGCCGTGCTGCTCCAGCACGGCTTCCGAGTCCTTCCGATCCTCGCCCTCGGCCTGCTGGCCTGGCGGATGACCGCCGACTCCCTCGGCCGCCGCTGGACCGTGGAGCCGTTCGCCACCGTCGCCGAAGTCTGGCTCGCCCTCGGATACGTCCTGGCCTTCGTCCTGCGTGCGGATCTCGGCTTCGCCACCCATCTCGCGCTGCTCACCGCGGCGCTCGGCTGGAGCGCTCTCGCCGGCACGTCGGCGGTACGGAGCCGGCGGACGGCGGACGTCTGGTCCATGCAGGTGTGGGGCGGCCTCGCCATTCTCCACGCCTTCACCGCCGGCTGGCTCCATTTCGGCAGCCCGGCGGCGCCCTACATCCTGCTCGCGAGCGGCGCCGCTCTCTACACGCTGGCCGCGTGGTGGCAGCGCAGCGAAAGCACTGCCGTGCTCGCCGGGCCGTGCCGCTTTACGGGCATGGCCTTGCCGATGGCGGCCGGTCTGCTCGGGCTTCTGAACACCCAGGACGGCGGGCCGGCCGATGTCTGGTTCCCCGCCTTCGCCGTCTTCCTGGTGAGCCTCTTCTACATGATCGCGGGATCGCGGGAAGATCAGGGCACCAAGAAGGTTTTCCCCTCGCTCGCAGCGGCCGGCTTTCTCGCCGCCGTGCTCCTCGCCGTGACCGCCCAGGCGCGGCTCGGCGCCGAGATCTACACCCTCGGACCGGGGCTGGCCCTGCTCGCCCTCGCCTGGATGCTGCGCGCCGAGCTGGGCGCGTCCTGGAGCCGCCACCTCACCGCGGCCGGCGCCGCCTTCGTGTACGCCACACCGCTCATCGCCCTGTCGGACTCCGTCTCCTGGGCCTGGCTCGCCACGCTGCTCGTGCTGACCGTGCTCTTCGGAGCCGTCTCGTTCGCCCTGCGCAGCCGGTCGCTGCTCACCGTCTCGACCGCGGCGATGCTCACCGATCTCGGCTTCTTCGTCTTCGACATCGGCACCAGGAAGCCGATGGCCCTCTGGATCCTCGGCCTGGTCTTCGGCCTGACGCTGATGGGCGTCGCCGCCTGGCTCGAATATCAGCGCGAGGGAGTGCTGCAACAGATCCGCGTCTTCGGCCGCGAGCTCCGCGCCTGGAGCTGAAAGGAGAAACTATGAAGATCTGGCAACGTATCCAACTGGTGATGAAAGGGCGGATCAACGAAGCGCTGGACCATCTGGAGGATCCCGAAAGGAGCCTCAACCAACTGGTGCACGACATGGAAGAAGAGCTGGACGCGGCGAAACGGGCCGTGGCGGCGGCGATGGCCAACGAGGATCGTCTGCGCGCCCAGATCGCCTTCCACACCGAAGACGCCGGCGAGTGGCAGCGCGCCGCCGAGCGCGCCCTGGGCAAAGGCGACGAAGCCGGCGCCCGCGAAGCGCTCCGCCGCGTGGAGATGGCCGACCGGCAGCGGCAGAAGCTGGAGCAGCAGCTCGCCAGCCAGTCCAAGGAGACCGAGGAGGTGCGGCAATCCGTAGCCCGCATGCAGGAGCGCTGCGAGCAGTCGCGCAGCCGCCTCCAGGTGGTGCAGGCGCAGATGCGGCAGGTCGAGGCGCGAAAAGCGATCGGTACGGTGCTGTCGAGCGCCCACACACACAACCTGCGGGGCGAATTCGATCGCATCAGCGGCCGTGTGGAAGAAGAGGCGGCCACGGAGCGCAACTATCAGAAGCTGGACGATCAGCTCTCGGGAGAGGATCTCCGCCGCCGCTTCGAAGCCGACGCGGTGTCGGACGCCGTCGAAGAACGCCTCGCCCGTCTCCGTCCGCCCACGGAGCCCGAGCCGGCGCAGGAGGGAACGCCCTCGTGAGCGCCCTCCGCCGCCGCGTCGAGCGCCTCTTCGGCCAGTCGCGCATCCGCCTCCCCCACCGCCGGCCGGCGGCGGAAGACCTGGAACCCGGCGACCGCGTGCAGATCGGCGCGGTCGTCTGGCAGGTCCGCGGCGGCCTCGCCCTCTGGTCCGGCTCCTGGGCCTTCCTCGTCGAAGCCCTCGATTCCGGTCCGGAGGTCTCCGGAGCCCCGCGCACCGCCCGCCTCCTCGTCCCCACCTCCCCCGCCACCAAGGAATGGACCCTGGTCCGCAACGGCGAGCGCCGGCAGGTGCCGATGGAGTGCATGCTGGTCTTCCAGCCCGGCGAAGCGCTCTAACGTCCTGTCACAGAATGGTTTGCGTGGCGTAAACCTCGGTTTACGGGGCGTAAACCGTGATTTACGTGGCACAAACCTTGGTTTGAGTGGCGTAAACCTTGGTTTGAGTGGCATGAACCTCGGTTTATGTGGCGTAAACCTTGATTTACGTGGCGTAAACCTTCGTTTGCGTGGCGTAAACCTTGGTTTACGGGGCGTGAATCTTGGTCTGCGTGGCGTAAACCTTGGCTCGCGTGGCGTGAACCTTGGTTCGCATGGCGTGAACCTTGGCTCGCGTGGCGTGAACCTCGATCAGTACCGCGGGATTGCGACCGGGGATGTCGTTCGTGTCGTTCGCGGCTTCGGTCGTCGAGGTTGGAATTGACCGGATCAGTACTGCGGGATTGCGCCGAGTCCACCGCTACCAACCGGAGTTGGTGATTCTTTGCCAGAGCTTGGAAACCGGGGAAGGGTCCCGCCACGGCGCAAACCGCGCCGCGGCGGGAGATGTCCGAAAAATCTCAGCAGCAGCTAATGAACTTGTCGCAGGAGGCGCCGCCGCAGTCGGCGCTGGTGCGGCAGGTGGCGGGGCCGCAGCCGCAGTGGCAGTAGCCGAGGTGCTTGTTGGCCATGAACTCCGGCTCAGGCACCTGGCCCGCCGGCGCGGTGACCGCCGGGGCCCGGCAGGCGTTGTCGCCGCCCGCCAGGTTGAGGGCCGGCTGGCAGGCGCCGGCCGCTTGCACCGCCTGGACGGCCGGCACCGTGCCTGTGCCATCGGCAGCGCAGGCGGGACTCCAGGCGGCGAGAAGCACGAGCGCGAAGAGCGAAAGCAGGATCAATCTTGAGCGTGACATTGCGACCTCCTTGGTGACATTGACATTGAGGTGGATGTCCACTGAACCCCACTTATCTCAGTGCGCCGGCGGGATCAGAAGGGGGACGCCGGCCCGTCATCCCGGAGGGCAATCGGGGCCGGGGTCTTCGAGCCAGCTCTGCCAGGTGACGATCGCTTCCGTTTCGACGTCGACGATCCAGTAGGCGCCGGCCTGCGGGTTGAACGAAACCTCCACATAGACGAGCTTGCCGTTGATCCAACGTGTTTCGAGGGGCCGCCAGGCGAATTCCGGGACGGACAACCGCAGGGCATGCCCGGATCGCGTGCCGATCAGGGAGCTGTTGTTTTTCCCCATCCACAACGAATAGGAACCGCCGCCGGGAGATTTCTTCGCGGAAGACCTGCGCGGCAGGACCGTCGCCGGCACGCGCTCGATCTTCAACAGCGAATCTTCGCCTGGATGATCGAGATAGGAGGTCTTGGCGTGGGGTGGCGTGCAGTCCGCGGGCGCTTGCGGCGGACTGGCGAGCGCCAGGACGATCGACAGCGAGAACAGGTCCATGGGTCTCCTCCTACTCGCGCCGGCCGGTGACCAGCACGCTTCCGGGCGACAGCACCGGGCGCTGCACGCGGACCTTGGTGAAGCCGGCCGCGGTGAGCCAGGCGGCGTACTCGCCACCGCTGTAGCACGACGCCGTCGAGGTGAGGCGGAAGTAGAGGGCCGCGCCGTCGCCGGGGCCGGCTTTCGAGGCGCGGTCGGGCCGCTCGATCTCCCAGATGGCGACCGTTCCCGCGGTCGCCAGGGCGTCGTGGGCACGGCGCAGCACGCCGACGTTGGACTCGGGCTGGAAGTGGTGGAGGATGTTGGCGAGCAGCACGACGTCATGATCCGTGCCGAATTCGGCGGTGTGGAGATTGCCCTCCCGGTGCTCGACGAGAGCGCCGAGGCCCTCCGCTCTGGCCAGCTCCCGCGCCGACTCCAAAGCCTGCGGCAGGTCGAGGACGACGGAGGTCATGGGCGGGTGTTTACGGCAGATGGCGGCGCCGAGGAGGCCATGCGAGCCGGCGATGTCGAGCAGCCTCCGGGCGCCGCGCCGCACCGGCACCCGGGCGGCGAGGATGGGCGCGTCGAAGCGCGCGATCTCCAGCATGCCGCGCTGGTAGTCGGCCCACTGCTGCGGATCGGTCATCGTCCGATGGAAGTCGAGCCCGCGGCCGGTGCGCACGAGGTCTTCCAGGTGCGCGATGAAATCCCATTGCGTGTAGTTCCACTCCAGATAGCCCCAGAGCTCCATCGGAGCGCCCGGCACCATCGAACGCCGGCCGAGCGCGCTCAGCGAGAAGCGTTCGCCCTTCTGTTTCACGTAGCCGGAGAACGTCAGCATGCGCAGCAGGAGTCCGGTGCATTCGGCGTCGAGGCTCCGCGACTCCGCCACCTCGCCTGCGGTCCGCGGACCGTCGCCGTGCGCGGTGAACACCCCGAGCCGGACGCCGGCCATCAGGCTGCGCGCCTTCATCAGGGAGAAAATCGCATCCAGCACCGGCACCGGCACCTTGCCGGACAGCAGCGCCAGGCTCTCGAAGGGGTTTTCGGGGATCGGTCCGTACTTCATGAGAGGACGGACGCCACGTCGGTCTGAGAAAAGTCGTTTCCTTTGAAGAGAAGAGGCTCGCCCGAGGAAAGCGCCAAGGCATAGCTGCAACAGTCCCCGAGATTCAGAGCCGCGGGATGGTATCCCTTGCCGAACTTCTCGTAGGCCGACCGAGCGAGCTGCACCTGATCGGCATCAAGGTTGACGATCGTCACGCCTACGGCGTGAAACAGCAGGTCGAGCTCGCGGACGCCGGCCAGCCCTTTGCGCGAGCGGATCACGATCGCCGCTTCGAGGGCCGAGAGAGCGCCCACCAGCCGTTTCGGGCTCGCTGCGATCGATCGCGCGAAGACGCTCGCCTCCGGTTCCCCCAGCAGGATGGCGAGGAGAGCGGACGTGTCGATGACCATCAGCCGAAAGCACCATGATCGTCGTAACCAAGGATCTCGTCGGCGGAACGGGTGTCGAGATCGGGCAGCGAGCTGCAACGGCGGCTGATCGCCAGCAGGGTTTCGACGAGATCCGGAGCGGATCGCCGGCCCTTGAGCCGTTCGAGACGCTCCTCCAGAGAGTGAATGATCGCCTCGGTGAGACTTTCGCCGGTCTCTGATGCCACCTGCCGGGCCAGCCTTTCGGCTGTGCTGTTCTTGACGCTCAAGGCCATGAGGGGACCCTCCGGTATAGAATCCAGCCCAAATTCTAGAATCTTCCCGAGAGAACGGCAACGCCGGGTTGCCTCCAAAAGCCGCAGGAGGTAGCATCCCTCCGGCTGATGGGGCAGCCGCCAGTCCGCGGAAAGGGCCGAGCCCGCCTCGTGGTGAGTTTCAACCGGAGCAGGACCACTCTCTTTCTGCCGGAGTGAGCGGACCGGTCGGCGCTTCTTGAAAGAGGTGCGTAGATGCCCCCGTCTCAGCAGCAACTGCCGTCCCGTCCCAACCTGGATCAGCTCCGCAAGCAGGCCAAGGATCTCTTCGCCGCCTGGCGTGCGGGCGACTCGGATGCGCTGTCGTGGCTCCGCGAGCATCATCCGGAGCATGCCACGGCGGAGTCCCTCCCGGCGGATCTCCGCCTCTCGGACGCCCAGCTCGTCACGGCCCGGCGCTACGGCTTTCCGAGCTGGCCGCGGCTCAAGGAGGAGGTCGAGCTCGCCAATCTCAAATTCGAGCAGCGGGTGAGTCTGTTCGTGCGCTCGGCGGTCGACGCCTCGACGGGTCCGGTCGACGGCTCGTTCCTGCTGGCCAAGCGCATGCTCGCCCGCGAGCCGGCGCTGGCGCGGTCAGGCGTCTATACGGCGCTCGTGCTGGGGGACGCCGAGGCGGTGCGCCGGCAGATCGCGGCCGATCCGGACTGGGTGCGGACGGCGGGCGGACCGGCAAAGCGACAGCCGCTCTCCTATGTGACCTATTCCAAATTCCACCGCGACAGCGCGCAGACGGCCGAGGGCCTCCTCGCCATCGCCCGGCTGCTTCTCGACCACGGCGCGGACCCGGATGTTCCGTTCCTCGTGCCGGACTGGGCGGACAGCCCGCTGCGTCCGCTGCTGGGGGCCTGTGGCGTGGCGGATTTTCCGGCCATGGCGGAGCTGCTGCTCGACCGCGGCGCGTCGACGGACGACAACGAATCGGTCTACCACTCCCTGGAGCACCCGGACACCCGGTGCCTGGAGCTGCTCCTGGCGCGCGGTGCCGCCACCCGCGGCACCAACGCGCTCAACCACGCCTTCGATCGCAAAGGATCGGAGCGCGTCCGGCTGCTCCTGGAGCACGGGGCGGATCCCAACGAAGAGATCGGAGACAATGGTCCGCCGCTCTTCGTGGCGATCCAGAAGGGGCACGACCGGACGGTGCTGGAGATGCTGGTCGCCCACGGCGCCGACATCCACGCCAGGCGCGCCGACGGCCGGTCGGCCTGGCAGGTGGCGCTGCAACATGGGCAGCAGGAGTCGGCCGACGTTCTCGCCGCGCTGGGCGCAGCCGGCGAGGCGACGCCGTTCGAGCGTTTCGCGGCGGCGTGCGGGCAGGGTGACGTGGACGCGGCACGGCGCGTGGTGGCGGAGACGCCCGATTTCTTCGCATCGCTCTCGCACCAGGACTATGCGGTCTTCCTCCGTCTCGCCCAACTGGGCAAAGCGGAGATGATCGCCGCCATGATCGACGGCGGCTTCCCGCTCGGCCTGGCGGGACCGCTCAACCAGACCGCGTTGCACTGGGCGTGCTGGCACGGCTGGCGCGACACGGTCGAAGCGCTGCTCTCCCGCGGCGCGGAGATCGAGGCCAAGGAAAAACAGTGGGGCGGCACGCCGCTCGGCTGGGCAGTGCACGGCAGCGACAACTGGCCGAACCCGGACGGCGACTATCCGGGCGTCGTCCGCCTCCTCCTCGCGCGCGGCGCCGCGGTCGGCGGAGTGCAGGTCGGCGGCTCGCCGGAGGTCGCCGATCTGCTCCGGGCGGCGGGGGCGCAGGAGAGCGAGGAGGAGTGAACGATCACTTTTTCCGTGCCGATCCTTCCAGATAGGTCTTGAAGTCCTTGGCGCCGGGCGGCGCGATGTCGAAGGTGATCGCGAGCGTGCCGTCCGGCTTCATCCGGTAGGTGAGCCGGAAGCGCGGCGCCCCCGGCGTCTCGTCGCTCAGGAAGACGGCGCTTTTCGGATCGTCCGCCGTGGTCACCGAATATTGGATCACATGGTCTTCATTGTCCGCGTACAGGGCCCGGAAACCCTGGCCCGGGGCACGGTAGATCAGCATCACGTCTTCATGATGGCCTCCTTTGACGTCCGCGGTGTTGCGGCGGAGCAGCGCGTGCCCTCCCGCTTGTGGCTCCACCGTGAACCGGCCGGCCGGCGCGCCGTCGGGTCCGAATCCGTTCCAGTCACCGATCAGGAAATCCAGCGGAGCGTCGGCTGCATGGGCGCCGGCTGCGAGAGCGAGCAGGAGAACGAAGGACGCGATGAGATGTCGCATCGCGCGATGCTATCCGATCCGGAGCCGCCTCAGAAGTCCAACAGGTCGTCCCAACTGCCGGAGCCATGGAGGAGAGAGCGCCGCTTCGGCTTCTTTCTGACCCGGGAGGACATGGGGAAGGTCATGTCCGAGAACTCGTCGGGCCGGACCTGGATCGCGCGGAGGAGGAGCACGACGTGGCGCAGGGTCAGCTTGGTGCGGCCGGAGAGGAGCCGGGAGATCGTTCCGGCTCGCCAGTCGAGGTCCTTTTCCAGGGTGGCGTGGGAGACATGATGGATCTGGAGCAGGAGTTTCAGCGAGCTCGTCAGGATGGAAACGCGTTTGTCGACCATGGCTCCTCCCGCTATTCGAAACGCGGCGTGACGCCGCTGCGCTCACCCGGCGCGAACACCACCGGCCCGTATCCGATCTCTTTCAGGTGGCGCAGGACCTGATCCCTCCAGGACGTTCCCTGCTTCGGCGCCAGGCCGCCGAGGGCGAAGAAGTTCGCCGGCTCGAAGGAGACGCATTCCAGGATAAGGAAGAGGGTGCGGATCGGGATGTCCTTCTCGCCCTTGAGCATGCGGCTGAGAAGTCCCGGTTTGAGCTCCGCCCACTCTTCCACCTCAGGGAGCGGGACGAGGGATACGTCGATGATCGCAGCCAACAGCTCGTTGAGCCTGCGGACCTCTTCGTCGATCATGGGCAAAGTCTACTCCGGAACAGCTCCCACGACGGTCAATCCACCGGGGAACACCTCGACCGCGACCGCCTCTCCAGCCGCCACCGGCCGGACCGGCTCACCGCCGCCGTACATCACCGTCTCGCGGTCCACGGTGAACTCCACGCGCCGTGTGCGCAGCAGCTCGACCGCCGGATGACCGACGTGCTTGCCGGCGTAGACCTTCGGAAACACGGCGACCAGCGACAGCCGGGGGATCGCCTTGACGATGACCAGGTCGAGCAGGCCGTCGTCGATCCGCGCGTCGGGCGCGATCCGCATGCCGCCGCCGAAGCGCGGGAGGTTGCAGGCGTTGGCGAACATCACACCGCCCTCGAAGGTGCCGCCGTCATGGACCACTTTCATCCTCGGCGGCGTGAAACGGGCGAGGGTGCGCAAGACCGACCAGGGATAGACCAGCGGCTTCGGCACCCCCTGCAACGAGTTGGCGTAGCGCGTCGTCTCGGAGTCGAAGCCGACGCCGGCGTAGCCGATGCAGACCGTCTCACCGACATCGCCGACTTGACCGACCCGGATGAGATCGATCTGGCGCACCGGACCTGTGATGGCCAGATGGACCGCCACGTCCAGGTCCCACGGCACGTTGAGGGTCGCCGCGAGGTCGTTGCCGGTGCCGAGCGGCAGGACGCCCAGGGCGCACGCGGTGCCGGCGAGGGCCTGCGCCACGTGGTGCATGGTGCCGTCGCCGCCCGCGACCAGCAGGCGCTCGACGCCGTCGTCGACCGCCCGCCGCGCCTGGGTTTGCAGGTCCTCCGGGCTGCGGCTGAAGACGAAGCCCGCGCCGGCGCGGGACGCCAGGATGCGCAGCTTCTCGAACCGCGCGCGGGCGGTACCCCGGCCGGCCGCCGGATTCACCAGGAAGCGGACCTGTCGACTCTCAGAAGGGGTCACGAACCGGGAGCATACGCCAGACGCCGTCAGACCTCCATCACCGCCGCGATATCTGAGGGAAGAGGCGGATTTTTCCGCCCCTGCCACGCGGTCACCGCCAGCAGGACGGTGAACGAGGCCGCCAGCGACACCGCCGCCGGCAGGGCTCCGGGCGGCAGCGGCGGCTTGGGGAGCGAGGGGAAGAACGTCTGCTTGGCGAGGAATTCGAGGCTGAGGTTGAGCAGCGTGCCGGTGGCGATGGACGCGGTCGCCGCGCCGGCCGTGACCCGCTTCCAGTTGAGCCCGACCGCCAGCGCGGGCGCGAGAGCGGCGGCGAAGGTGCCGAAGGCGAAGGTGCCGAGGAGGGCGATCAGGTCGTTGTAGAGAAAGGCCAGGCACGCCGCGAGGAGCGCGACGCCGACCGTCGCGAGACGCCCCCACAGCATCTCGCGGCCCACCTGCCGCCCCAGGGCTTTGGGCAGATCGCGCACCAGCGCCGCCGAGCCGATGTTCATGAAGCCGTCCGCGGTGGACATGATGGCGGAGAGGATGCCGGCGACCGCGAGCCCGGTGACGATCTCGGGCACGAAATGAAGCAGGAAGAGCGGCGCCGCGTCGTCCGGCTGCGTCAGGGCGGGCAGCCGGCCCTGCGCCACCAGCGCCGGCACGACGAGCCCCACCCCGAGCCAGATCAGCAGGCAGAGGATCTGCGCCAGGCCGAGCGTCAGCGGCAGCCAACGGAGCCGCCGCGGATCTTTCAGCATCAGGAACTTGTGGAGCATGTGCGGCTGCCCCAGGACGCCGACGCCGAAGACAAAGTAGAAGCCGAGCGCGGTGAGCACCGGCGCCCGCCCGAACGGCTCCAGGAGCGACCGGCCGAAACGAGGCGAGCCCGCTGTTGATCCAGAAATACTGGCAGCGATTCCGGAGAGGCCGCCGCCGGCTTTCATCGCATACCAGAACACCGCGCAGGCCGAGGCGATCATCAGCGTCCCCTGGAACAGATCGGTATAGACGCCCGCGACCATGCCGCCGCCGACGCTGTAGAAGAGAAGGACGGCGAGACCGATCGCGACGCCCACCGCGAGGCTGTACGGTCCGGCCATCTCGCGCAATCCGAGGATGGACTCCAGCAGCCGGCCGAGGGCCAGGAGCTGGGTGCCCAGATAGCTCACCGTGCCGACCAGAATCGCCACCGCCGCCGTTCCGGACGCCGCCCGGCTGCCGAAGCGATGGAGCAGCGCGTCGGGAATCGTGTACACCTCACGCACCTCCGCCAGCAGCCGCAATCGCTTGGCGACCGCCCAGCCCAGGAGCGCGGAGGTGAAGCCGATCGGCAGATTGATGAACAGCGAGGCGACGCCGATGCGGTAGGTGAGCCCCGGTCCGCCGAGGAAGACGAAGCCGCTGAACGCCGCCGCCATGGTGACGATGCCGGCCATCAGGACGCCCATGCCGCGCCCCGCGACCCAGAAATCGCGCGGCGTCCGCGTCCGGCGGAGCGCCCAGACGCCGATGAGCAGGGTGATCAGGAGATAGAGCAGCGCCGTGGCGACCAGGAACGGCCGGTGCAGGATCGGCACGCGCTAGCCCTTCCCGTCCCGGAACCGTCGTAACCGATCCAGATCTTCGTCCTTGAGCTCGAACCGTGCCGCATACGCCCAGCAGACGAGGACGAACGGCACCGGCACGAGGACGAAAAGCATCAACGCCAGCGCCAGCGGAATCCCCAACACGTCCGGACCGCCGTGCGGCAGGGCGAGCAGGGCCAGGAACGAGCCGGCGAGGACGATCCAGAGGACCAGGAGTGGCCCGCGCAAGCCGTGCAACCGGCCGCTGCGGGCCGCGCCGAGCGCGATGAGAGCGACCGGGAAGGTCGTGACGGCCAGCGCCGCCACCCAGCGCAGGGCCGGCGCGTCGACGCAGAAGGCGACGAGCGCCGCGGGTGCGCAGAGGGAGAGCAGGAGGAGGGCGGTGCGGTTGGCCAAGGCGCGGGCATTGTATCTCTCGGGGTCTCTCGGGCGCCGAGTCACCGTCAAAGCCAAACGCCGCCCTCCCAACCCAGGGCGTTGCCCTGGGCTAAGGCAGCCCGGGCCTTTGGCCCTTGCACCCGCCCTCTCGCCTGTTGGTTTGAGGCCCAAAGGGCCGCGCTGATTCAGCCCCGGGCAACGCCCTGGGTTGGAGGTCCGGACGCCTTCTACGGTGTAGACTCATGCAACCGCTGTGCGCCAGGATCTCCTCCTCTTCGCCCAACTCGGCCTCTATCTCACGGGCACCCTGCTCTATGGCTTCCTGACGCGCGAATTGTTCCGCCATCCGCGGGTGCTGCCGGGCCGGCCGATGCGCCTCCTGGTGGTCTGCCTGACGATCTGGCACGGCGGCTGCCTGCTCGACGAGCTCGCCTCGATCCTCCTGCCGTGGACCGAACGGCTCGGACATTTCGCGACGGCGCTCGATCTTTTCCGCGGCTTCGCCTGGCTGGCGAGCTTTCCTCTCCTCACGCACGGCTTGTGGCGGTTGTTGCGCGACGAGGTGGAGCGGGAGGACGCGCCGCCGCCGGCAAGCGGGTCTCCGGGGCTGTTCTGGCTCGTTCCGGGATATCTGACCTTGCCGTTGTTCCTGCCGGCGGCCTGGCGAGCCTGGCAGCAGTCGGAGGTCCTTCTGGCTCACGTGGCCCGGAGCGTCTACCCCCTGGTCGTCGCCCACGTGGCAGTCTCCGCGGTGTGCAGCGCCCTGTTGGTGCGCCGCATCCTGCGGCTCGCCGAGGACGTCCGTCTCGCCCAGTTCCTGCGCTGGCTGCTCGCAGGCCTGGGCGTCGCGACCGCGCTCATCGCCAGCGGCTTTCTTCTCGTGCCGAACGGCGGTGTCAGCGGTGTCGGAGACAGGGGCTGGGGAGAGCCGCTCTGGCGGCTGGCCATCGCGGCGTCCGGGCTGGTGCTGGGCGTCACCTTCCTCTATTTCGTGCTGCGCTACAACCTGCTGCGGCTCTCGCTCTCCTACCGTACCCTGCGCCATTTCGCCGCGCTCCTCGCCCTCATCGGTCTGGTACTGGTCGCCGGCTCCGCGCTCGACGCGGGCGGCACGCCACAGCTTCGCCGCGCGCTCGCTTTCGGCCTGTTCGTCGCTCTGCTCGCCGCCGCGGCCTACACGCCGCTCCAGAGCGCCGCCCTCCGCCGCTGGGCCTGGCTGCGCCGCCTCCTCGGCAAGAGCTTCAGCGCCGAGGAGCTCGAAGCGCTCACCCGGCGGCTGCAATCCCTCGATCTCGCCGACGCGGCGCTCTACGATCTCGCCGCGCATGAGATCGGCCGGGCGCTCGCCACCCGCGCCCGTTTCCTGTCCGAGGATGAGTCTGCCCTCCTCTGGTCCTGGTTCACGGAACCCGACGCCCGCGCCTTCAACCGCCTCGACGCTCCCACCGGCCGCCTCGCCTCCGTGCTCCAGCGCTCCGAGCTCCAAGCGGCTTTTCCGCTGCGCGTGAGCGGCACTCTCGCCGGAGTCCTCGTCCTGGAGATCAGCCCGGCGGCCGGCGGTTATCAGGAAGGAGACATGGAGACCGTTCAGCTCGTCCTGCGCCAGCTCGCCGGAGCCCTGGAATCGCGCCGGCTCCTCAGCGAGCGGATCGCCACCGAGCGCCGCCTCGCCGAACGCGAGCGCCTGAGCCTGCTCGGCCTGGTCGCCGCCTCGCTCGCCCACGAGCTCAAGAATCCCCTCTCGGCCATGAAGGCGCTGGCGCAGACAGTCCACGAAGAGCTGGCCGCCGCGGCGCCGGAGAGCGACCAGGCGCGCGACCTCGAAGTCATCGTCGAGCAGATCGACCGCCTGCACGGCGTGGCGCGAGAGATCCTCGACTTCACCCGCACTCCGGAGTCCGCCGACGGCGTCGACCTGGCCGGCCTCGCCCGCCGCACCCTCTACGTCCTCGGCCACCAGGCGAAACGCCGGGGGATCGACATCGACGCGGCCGGAGTCGTGGAGGTCGGCCGCACCGGTGGCACCGCCGCCACCTGGCAGACCGTCCTCTTCAATCTCCTCCTGAACGCCTCGCAGCACGCACCGGCCGGCTCCACCGTCCGCGTCGGTCTGACCCGCGAGGACGGCGCCGTCGTCTTCACCACCGAAAACGCCGGCCCGCCGATCCCGCCGGACGTCGAATCCCATCTCTTTGATCCGTTCGTGACCGCGGGCAAAGACGACGGCACCGGCCTCGGCCTCGCCCTGGTGGCGCAGCGCGTGCGCGATCTCGGCGGTACGATCACCGTCAGCAATCAGCCCGACCGCATCGCCTTCCGCGTCCGGGTCGAGGAGCCACCTGCATGAATCGAGAGCGCATCCTGGTCTGCGACGACGAGCCCGCGGCGCGGCGCGGTGCCATCCGCGCGCTGGGCACGTCCGACTACGACTTCGTGGAGTGCGGCGACGGCCGCGCCTGCGTCGAGATGCTGTCCAAGCCGCGGCACGGCGTCGACCTCGTCCTCCTCGACTTGCGCATGCCGGGCATGGACGGCATGACCACCCTCGGCCACATCACCGCCCTGGCGTCTCCCCCACCGCCTCCGCCGGTCATCGTGGTCACCGCCGACGCGAACCTGCGCACCGCTATCGACGCGGTGAAAGCCGGCGCCACCGACTACCTGGCGAAGCCGTACGAGATCGACGAGCTCCGTTTCGTCGTGCGCAACACCCTGGAGACCGCCCGCCTGCGGCACGAGAACCGCCGTCTCGCCGACGAGGTGAGGCGCCTCGCCGGCACCCGCCGGCTGCTCGGCGAGTCGCCGGCCATGCAGAGCATCCTCGACGCCATCGACCGCGTCGCCGCCGTCGCCGCGAGCGTGCTGATCCGCGGCGAATCCGGCACCGGCAAGGAGCTGGTGGCGCGGCGCATCCACGAGCTGTCCGACCGCGCCAAGTCGCCCTTCGTGGCGGTCAACTGCGCCGCCATCCCCGACACCCTGGTCGAAAGCGAGCTGTTCGGCCACCGCCGCGGAGCCTTCACCGGCGCCGACCGCGACCGCCCCGGCAAATTCCGCCAGGCCGACGGCGGCACCCTCTTTCTGGATGAAATCGGCGACATGGCCCTCGCCGCCCAGGCCAAGCTCCTCCGCGTCCTTCAGGAGTCGGCCGTCGAGCCGCTGGGAGGAGGCGATCCGGTGCAAGTCGACGTGCGCGTCCTCGCCGCCACCCACCGCGACCTGCGCACCCTGTCCGCCGAAGGCCGCTTCCGTGAAGACCTCCTCTTTCGCCTGCGCGTCGTCGACCTCGAGATCCCACCGCTGCGAGAGCGCGGAGCGGACATACTCCTGCTCGCCCGCACCTTCCTCGCCGCCTCGTCGAGGCCCGGCCTCAAATTCACCGCCGACGCTGAGAAAGCCCTTCTCGCCTACCCCTGGCCCGGTAACGTCAGAGAGCTGGCGAACGCCGTCGAGCGCGCCACCATCTTCTGCCGCGGCACCGCCGTCCAGCCGGACGATTTCCCCGGCGAAGTGAGAACAGCCTCAAGGGACGGCAACAGCGCATCCGCCGGCCTCCTCGTCTGGGACCCGGCAGACGACTTCATGACCGCCAAGGACAAACTGATCGACCGCTTCGAACGGGACTTCCTCATCGCCGCCCTCCGCGAGCACAAAGGGAACCTCTCCCAGGCCGCCCAGAGGCTCGGCATGCACCGCCAGAATCTGCAACAGAAGCTGCACAAGCTGGGGATCGCGGCGGAGGTGTTTCGGTAGCGACGCCGGCATGAGATCGGGATAGGATGCGCGGCGGTCAGTCTTCTGCCTCCCGGAGGGTTCCGAATGCGCCGATTTGTCCTGTCCGTTCTCCTGCTGGTCGTCCTGGTCGCTGCGGCTGTCGCCCCACTCACTGCCCAGACCCGGATTCCCGCGGAGCTCAAACCCAGCACGGAGCAGCCCATCGACTCCGCTGCTACGGCCAAGATCCGCCAGTACACGACGGCGCCGGAGTTCAACTCGCCGCTCACCGACTATCTGCCGGCGTCCTCCACCGTGCCGAGCCCGAGCGCGGTGCTCGGCGATGTCGCCGGGGCGCCGGGCATCCTGCCGTATACGGCGGACGTGAACCGCTACTTCCGGATGCTCGCGGCGGCGAGCCCGCGGGTGCGGGTGATCTCGATCGGGATGAGCGAAGAGGGGCGCGAGCGGATCGCCGTGGCGGTCAGCTCGGAGGCGAATCTGGAGCACCAGAAGGAGAACGACGCGCGCCTGGCACAACTCGCCGACCCGCGGCTCTTGAAACTCGACGACAAGGTCGCCGAGAGCCTGATCACGTCAAGCGTGCCGGTCTACTACATCACGGGCACGATCCATTCGCCAGAGACCGGCGCACCCACCGCACTGATGGAGCTTGCCTACCGGTTGGCGGTCGACGAGAGCCCGTACATCCGCGCGATCCGCGAGCACGTCATCACCCTGATCACGCCGGTCGTCGAGGTCGACGGCCGCGATCGCATGGTGGACGTCTATCGCTGGCACCTCGCGCACCCCAAGGCGAGCATCCCCCTCCTGTCGTACTGGGGTCACTACGTGGCGCATGACAACAACCGCGACGCCATGGGCATGACGCTCTCGCTGTCGCGGCAGGTGCTGGACACCTATCTCGGCTGGCACGCCCAGGTTCTGCACGACCTGCACGAGTCGGTGCCGTTCCTCTACGACAACACGGTCGGCGACGGCCCGTACAACGCCTGGGTCGATCCCATCCTCACCGACGAGTGGCAACTGTTCGGCTGGACGAACGTGTCGCAGATGACCAAGCTCGGAATGCCCGGGGTCTTCACCCACGGCGATTTCGATACCTGGAGCCCGGGCTACCTCATGTTCATGGCGGCGATGCACAACGGCGTGTCGCGGCTCTATGAGACCTTCGGCAACGCCGGCGCCGACACCGAGACGCGCGAGATCGATCCGAGCGAAACATCGCGGACCTGGTATCGCCAGAATCCGCCGTACCGCACCGTCTCCTGGTCCCAGCGCAACAACAACAATTACGAGGAGACCGGCCTCCTGGTCTCGCTGGCGTTCACGGCGGAGAACCGCGAGCTGCTGCTGCGGAACTTCTGGGAGAAGAGCAAGCGATCGATCAACAAGCCGGAGCGCGAGGGGCCGGCGGCGTACGTCCTGCCGGCCGACGACCACCGGCCGGGCGCCCAGGCTGAGCTCCTCCGGGTGCTGCAACTCCAACATGTGGAGATCTCACGCGCCGACCGGCCGCTCACGGTGACCCTGGAGAAGGCCAGGGACACGGACAAAGACAGGAACAAGGACAAGGACAAAGACACGGACAAAGCCAAGAATAGAGATCCGGAGACGCGGACTTTCCCCGCCGGCAGCTACGTCGTGCGCATGGATCAGCCGTTCAGCCGCGCCGCCGACGCCCTGCTCGACCGCCAGTACTGGAGCCCGTCCGACCCGCAGAAGCATCCATACGACGACACCGGGTGGAGCTTTCCGGCGCTGTTCGACACCGAGGCGGTCCGGATCACCGACCGCAAGGCACTGGAGGCGGCGATGAGCCGTGTCGGGTCGCCGGTCCGGGTGCACGGCGGCGTCAAGGGGACCGGTCCCGTCTTCGTCGTTGCCCAGCATGGTGACGACGCGATGTTCGCGCTCCGCTACGCACTCGGTAATTCCGGCAATGCCACCGTCGAAGCCGCGGCCGAGCCGTTCAAGGTGGCGGGTCACGAGTTTTCGCGCGGAACCTGGCTGGTGCGCGGAATCGGGAAAGACGCTTTCGAGCAGGCGGCTTCAGACCTCGGGATCACCGCCGAGGCGATCGCCGTGGCGCCGAAGGTCGCGACGCGCCCCATCGCGAAGCCGCGCATCGCGCTGCTGCACACCTGGATCAGCACGCAGACCGAGGGTTGGTGGCGCCAGCGTCTCGATCTGCTGAAGATCCCGTACGACTACATCAGCACCCAGGCCGTCGCGGCCGATGCGAGCCTCGCGACGCGCTACGACGTGATCCTCTTTCCGCCTGTGGGGATTGGAGATCCGCAGCGCATCGTCAGCGGCTTGCCGCTGTGGGGCGAGCCGATGCCGTGGAAGACGACGCCGGAGACGCCAAACCTCGGAAAGATCGACGCCACCGACGATCAGCGCCCTGGCCTGGGCTTCGCCGGTCTCGACCACCTGCGCCGGTTCGTGGAGCAGGGCGGCCTGCTGGTCGGCGTCGAGGACACGGCGCAACTGCTGATCGCGAGCGGCATGGCGCCGGGCGTGCGCGTCGCGAATTCCAAGTCGCTCCGGGTGGTCGGCAGCGTGCTCGACGCGCGCTTTCCCGACCCCGGGTCGCCGCTCGTCGACGGCCTGGGCGACCGCCTGTCGGTCTACAGCGCCGAGGGGATGAGCTTCGAGCTGAGCAACTCGGTGGCGGGAGGCTGGCCCGGCGAGGACGAAGGCCGTCCGACCGGCCGCGGCGGCCCCAAGGACACCGACGAGCCGCAGGGACGGCCCACCCAGCCACCGCCGCCACCGCCGGCCAAAGTCGAGCGCTGGGAGGCAAGGCCGCTGCGGACCGAAGAGATGCGCCGGAATTATGTTGTCATCCCCGAAGCCTATCGCCCGCGGACCCTGGTGCGTTTCGGCGACGCCGACGACCTGCTGATCTCCGGCCTGCTCGAAAGCGCCGGCGAGCTTGCCCGCCGCGCCGCCGTGGTCGAGGTGCCCCTCGGCAAGGGGCACCTCCTCCTCTTCGCGATCAATCCGGTCTGGCGCGGCGCGACGATCGGCAGCCATCCCCTGGTGTGGAACGCGATCCTGGAGCACCAGTACTTCGGGGCGCCCTCCATAGACGCGAACCTAAAGTAGGGGAGGGGCTTGCCCCCTCCCGGGTGGGCGGGCGGAGGAGCCGAGTCACGAAGACCGAGCCTTCCCGCCGTCCGCCCCCTCCCCAACCCTCCCCCGCGCGTGCCACCTCCCCCCACCCCGAGCGGGAGAGGGCGCCCCCGCCCAAAAAAAACAACAGCCGGCGAGCTTCTCGGTTGTTTTTGGAGTTGGGCGGTGGCGCCCCTCTCCCGTTCGGGGTGGACGCGTGGGGGGACGCACGGGAGAGGGGACGGGGGTGAGGGCCCTGGGCGGCGGAAAGGTTCTGTTGTCTCCTCCGACTCGTCCGCCCACACGGAGGGGGCAAGCCCCTCCCCTACTTTAAGCTTAAGTTTAACCTCGCGCCTGTGCCGACTCAGAGCGGGGGGCTCGGAGGCCCGTTCCCTCGTCAGCGGCTGGTCACCATCACCGGAGTCTCGTTGTAGAGCTCCGGATAGACCCGCTTCAGGGCGGCGATCTTGGGGAGGTCGTTCCTCACGATGTAGCCGTGATTGGGGTTGTGGATCAGGAAATCCTGATGGTAGCCCTCGGCCGGGTAGAAGCCGTGCATCGGCTCGATCCGGGTGACGATCGGAGACCTGAAGACGCCGGCCTGGGACAGTTGCGCCATGTAGGCCCGGGCGATGCGCTCCTGCGTGGGCGAGGTGAAGAAGATCTCCGAACGGTAGCTCGGGCCGGAGTCCGGACCCTGCCGGTTGAGCTGCGTGGGATCGTGGGCGACGGAGAAGTAGAGCTGGAGGAGCCGGCCGAAGGAGACCCGCTTGGGATCGAAGGTGATTTCGACCGACTCGGCGTGGCCGGTCCGCTCGGTGCCGACCATCTCGTAGTGCGCGGTCTCCGCGGTGCCGCCCGAATAACCGGCGACGACCTTGGTGACGCCCTGCACGTGCTCGAACATGCCTTGCAGACCCCAGAAGCAGCCGCCCGCGAGCACCGCGGTCTGGAGGCCGGTCGCCTCGGCGGCGGGGGTGTCGAGCAGCGGCGCGGGAATCACTTTGTTGACTGACTCGGCTCCCACCTGGCAGGCCAATCCGCAAGCCGCGAGCGCGAGGGCCGCGACGGTGGTTTTGATCTTGGTGTGCATCGTGGTCTCCCTGTGAAGTGCGTGGGCAGGCTGTCTGCCCTTCCATTCATACGTCGCCGCGATCACCGGCGGATTCGGGGGAGACTCAGGACATCTTGCTGATCTCCTCGATCAGCAGCTCTTCGACCTTCTGCGCCAGGGCCTCGACCGTCCGCTCTTCGTAGATGGCGCGGAGCGGGATCTCCAGATCGAACGCCTCGCGCAGACGGCGCATCACCTGAAGGAGCAGGAGCGAATGCCCGCCGAGCTCGAAGAAGCTGTCGTGCACGCTCACCCGCTCGACGCCCAGGGCCTCGCGCCAGATCTCGGCGATGATCTCCTCGACGTCGTTGCGCGGCGCCACGTAGGGCCGTTCCAGGTCGCCGCCGAAACCGTCAGGGGCGGGCAGCGCGCGGCGGTCGATCTTGCCGGTCGCGGTGCGCGGCAGGGCCGGCAGGGAGACGAACGCCGCCGGCACCATCCAGGCGGGCAGGCGGCTGTCGAGGAAGGCGCGCAGATCGGCCGCGGCCATCTTCTTGCCCAGAGCCGGCACGACGTAGGCCACCAGGCGCAGATCTCCGTCCCGAAGATTGTCGGAGACGGTGGAGACGGCGACGACCGCGGACTCGGCCACGTCCGGAGCCGCCGCGAGCACGGATTCGATCTCGCCCGGCTCGACGCGGAAGCCGCGGATCTTCACCTGCGCATCGGCGCGGCCGGCGAACTCCAGGCCGCCGTCCGGACGGCGGCGGGCCAGGTCGCCGGTGCGGTAGAGACGGGCGCCGGCTGGATTGGGAAGGAACCGCTCGGCGGTCAGATCGGGTCGGCCGAGGTAGCCGCGTGCGATGCCCGTCCCACCGAGGTACAGCTCGGCCGGAATCCCGACCGGCACCGGTCGCAGGCTGCCGTCGAGCACATAGGCGCGGGCGCCGGCGAGCGGCCGGCCCATGGGCACCTCGCGCCAGGCTTCGGCGGCGAGCGCGGGCGTCAGCTCGGCCGCTGTGGCGACCACCGTGGCCTCGGTCGGGCCGTAGGTGTTGAACAGGCGCACCCGCGGATCCGTGTGGCGAAGCCAGGCGGCCACCCTTTCCGGTAACGGCCGCTCGCCGCCGAGGATCACCAGCCGCACCGACGCCGGCAGGCCCTGCCGCTCCAGCTCCGGGCTCACCACCAGCTCGTGCCAGAACGCCGTCGGCAGATCGAGCACGGTAACTCCCTGCTCGGCGCAGCCGCGGAGGAAACCGTCGATCGTGCCCGCCATCTCATCCGTGCGCAGCACCAGCGTGCCGCCGGTGGTGAGACAGGGGTAGATCTCCTCGACGCTGGCGTCGAAGCCGACCGACGCGAGCTGGAGCACCCTGTCCTGCGCAGTGATGCCGTAGAGATCCTTCGCGGCGGCGACGAAGCCCGACAGCGCGCCGTGGGAGACCAGCACGCCCTTCGGCCGGCCGGTCGATCCCGAGGTGTAGATCACATAGGCCGCCTGTCCGGGCTCGGGCGCAGGGAAGGACCGTCCCGCCGGGACAGAGGACGGTTCTTCGTCCACCAGGAGGACTTTTCCTTCCCAGGGGATGCGGCCGGCGAGAGCGCCTTCGGTCAGCAGGACCGCGGGCTTGAGATCGCCGAGGATCCAGGCCAGCCGCTCGGCGGGGAACGCGGGATCGAGCGGCGCGTAGACACCGCCGGCCCGCAGCACGCCGAGGAGCGCCGCGATCAGCGCGGGCGAGCGCTCCAGGAACACGGCGACCGGGACTTCGGGGCCGACGCCGAAGGCGCGTAGCCGCTCGGCGATGGCGCGCGAGCGGAGGTCGAGCTGGCCGTAGGTCAGGCTCACACCGGCCTGGCGGACCGCTTCGGCCGCCGGAGTCCGGGCGGCCTGCTCCTCGAAGAGGGCCGGCACGGATAGCCCCGTCTCTACAGCCCCGCTCTCATTCCAGGCCGCGACCTGCCGCTGCTCCTCGGGCGCCAGGAGAGGCAGCGACGACAGCCGGGTGGCAGGGTCCGCGACGGCTCCCGCCAGCAACGTCCGCAGATGGATGAGCAGCCGGTGCATGGTGGCCGCGTCGAACAGCATGGCGTTGTAGGACAGCGAGGCTTGCAGCTCGCCTCCGTGCTCCTCGACGGTGAGGCCGATCTCAAAGACCGCGGTGCCGAGATCCACGTGGCGCTCCGCGCCGAGCGAGGTCAACGTCAGGCCCGGCACCTCGACACGCAACGGTTGCAGGTTCTGGAGCAGCAGCATGGCCTGAAACGGCCCGCGCAGGCCGCGCTCGATGCGCAGCTCCTGGAGCAGGGTTTCGAGCGGCAGGTCCTGATGGGCGAACGCTTCGAGCGCGGTTGCCGAGCTGGTCTGGAGGAGGCCGCCGAAGTCCGGATCGCCGTCCAGGTCGACACGCAGCACCAGGGTGTTGAGGAACATTCCGGCCAGCTCTTCAAGCTCCCGCCGGTTGCGGCCGGCGACCGGCGTGCCAATCAGAATCCTTTCGTCGCCGCCGGAACGCTGGAGGACCGCCGCGAGGCCGGTGAGGAGGACCATGAACAGCGAGGCGCCGCGCCCGTTGCCGAGAGCGTGGAGGTCCGCTGTCAGGGCGGCCGGGACGGTCAATCGTTCGGTAGCCAGCCGGAATCCCTGCGCGCTGGTCGCGACGGTGCCGCGCGGCCGGTCGGTGGGCAGGGAGAGAACGGGCAACGGTGGCGCGAGCTGGCGGCGCCAATAGCCGAGCTGTGCCTCCAGGGCGTCGCCGCGCAGCCAGCGGCGCTGCCAGACGGCGAAGTCCGCGTATTGGAGGCGCGGTGAAGGGAGCGGCGAAGGTTCGCCGGCCGGTTTTCCTTCCGACAGGCCGGCATAGAGCGCCGCCAGCTCGGGCAGCAGGATGCCGAGCGACCAGCCGTCCGCGGCGATGTGGTGGATGGTGAGCAGCAACGCATGCTCGCCCGGCTCCTGGTGGACCACCCGGGCGCGCATCACCGGTCCATGGATGAGGTCGAACGGCCGGCCGCTCTCCTCCGCTTGCAGGCGGTCCAGCTCGACTTTCCGCCGCTCCGCGCCGAGGCCGGAGAGGTCGATCCGCGGCAGCGGGAACGATTCGCCAACGTCGATCACCTGCACCGCCCGGTTTCCAGGCGCCGCGGCCGTCTCATAGCGGGTGGCGAGCACCTGATGCCGGCGGACGAGCTGCGAAAAAGCCGCCGCGAGGATCTCCGCGCGCAGCTCTCCGGCGAGGCGCACGCCGAGGAAGACGTTGTACACCGCGGACGCCGGGTCGAGCTGGTGGAGGAACCACATCCGCTCCTGGGAGAACGACAACGGCACCGGAGCGCTCAGGTCCTCGCGCGGCGGAATGCTGCCCGAAGGCGCCGCCTCCGCCCGCTGCTCACGCAAGATCGCATCGAGGAGCTGCCGCTTCTCCGCCGACAACCCCGCCAACCGAATACTGACCGCCCGCCAGGGCCGAACCGGAGGCGCCGCCACCACCTCTTCGCCCTTTTGCTGTTCGTCTTTTTGCCCTTCGTCCTTGATGTCCTTGCAGTCCTTGATGTCCTTGTCTGTTTCTTCGCCACCCACCCCGCCCCCCACCGCCCGCACCGCCACCGCCAACTCCGCCAGCGTGGCCGCCTCGAACAGCGCCCGCAGCGGCAGCTCCACGTGCAGCAGACTGCGGATCCGCGCCACGATCTGGGTGGCCAGCATCGAGTGCCCGCCGAGCGCGAAGAAGTTGTCGTGGCGGCCGACGCGGTCGAGACCCAGCACCTCGGCCCAGATGCCCGCCAGGAGAATCTCCACCGGATCGGACGGCTCTTCGAAAACCTCGCCGCCGCCCCGCGCGCGATCCGGCGCCGGCAGCGCCCGGCGGTCGACCTTGCCGTTGGGTGTCAGCGGCAGCGAGTCCAGCAGCACGAAGGCGGACGGCACCATGAAGCCGGGCAGCCGCTCGGCGACGAAAGCACGCAGGGAGCTCTCCTCGAGCGGCGCCGCGGACGGCACCACGTAGGCCGCCAGCAGGCGGATCCCCGGCGTGTCCTCGCGGGCCATGACGATGCACTCCCCCACCGCGGGGTGAGCGCTGAGAACCGTCTCGATCTCGCCCAATTCGATGCGGAAGCCGCGGATCTTCACCTGATCGTCGGCGCGGCCCACGAACTCCAGGGCGCCTCCCGGCCGCTGCCGCGCCAGGTCGCCGGTGCGGTAGAGACGCTCTCCCCTCTCCCGGAGGTGTGGCACGAAGCGCTCCGCAGTCAGCTCCGGCCGGTTCAGATAGCCGCGCGCCAGGCCGTCGCCGCCGATGAAGACCTCGCCCACGGCGCCCGGCGGCACAGGCCTGCGGCGCCGGTCCAGCAGGTAGACCGACGTATTGGAGACCGGCAGGCCGATCGGCACCGTCACCGCTCCGGCCGGCACCTCGCGTACCTGTTGCCAGGTGGCGCCGGTGGTCCCCTCCGCCGGTCCATAGAGATGGATCAGCCGTTCCGGCCCGCCGGAGGCGAGCGCCAGGGCGACCGCCGCCGGATCGGCCGCCTCGCCGCCGAAGATCACCGTGCGCAGGACGGAAAACGCCTGCGGCGCCTCGCGGGCCACCTGATTGAACAGCGCCGTGGTGAGCACCGTCGCCGTGACACCGTCGCGCGCCAGCCGCGCGGCGAGATCCGCCGGCGCCAGGGCCACCTCGCGCGGCAGGAGCGCCAGCGCGGCACCGTTGAGCAGCGCGCCCCAGATCTCCAATGTCGCGCCGTCGAAGCTGATGTTCGACATGTGCGCCATGCGGTCGCCGGGGCCCAGACGGAGGAAGCCCGACTCGCGCACCAACCGCACCACGCCGCGATGCGCCAGCGCCACCCCCTTCGGCCGGCCCGTCGAGCCGGAGGTGTAGATCACTACGGCCAGGCTCGCCGCGGGCACCGATCGGACGGATCTGTCGGATCTGTCAGATCGGTCGGAGCCTTCCTCCTCCCCCACCTCCACCAACACCCCCCGCCCGGCCATGCGCTCCCGCGTGCGCCCATGCACCAGCACGATCTCCGCTCCGCAGTCCGCCAGCATGAAGTCGAGGCGCTCGTCCGGATAGGAGGCGTCGAGCGGCACGTAGACGCCGCCGGCTTTGAGGATCGCCAGGATGCCGGCGATCAGCTCCGGCGAACGCTCCATGGAGATCGCCACCGCCGTCTCCCTTCCGAGACCACCGACTCCGAGCGCGCGCAGACGGCGAGCCAGTCGCTCCGCGGTTTGATCCAGCCGGCGGTAGCTCCAGATGGTGTCACCATCGATGAGCGCCGGGGACTCCGGTGCCACCGCCACCCACGCCGCGAATAGCTCCGGAATGGACGCCTCGCGCGGAAAGGTGGAAGCCGCGTCGTTCCACTCGACGATCGCCTGCTGCCGCTCCGCTTCCGGCAGCAGCGGCAGCGCGCCGACCGGCCGGCCGGGCTCGCGGACCGCCGCGTCCAGCAGCGTGGTGAAACGGGCGACCAGGCGTTCGGCGGTGGTGGCGTCGAAAAGGTCGGTGTTGTATTCCAACGCTCCGGCGAAGCCCGCCTCCTGCTGCCAGAGCATCAATGACAGATCGAATTTCGCGACCTGATTCTCCAGCCCCTCCAGCGACAGCGTGAGGCCGGGCACCGACAGCCGCTCACCCGGAGCATTCTGCAAGGCGAAAGCGGCCTGGAAGAGCGGCGCGTGCGAGAGGTGGCGCTCGGGGACCAGCTCCTCGACCAGGCGCTCGAAGGGGAGGTCCTGGTGGGTGAAGGCGCCGAGCGAGGTCTCGCGCATCTGCCCGAGGAGCGCCGCGAAGCCCGGCCCTTCCGTGGTATCGGAAGCAGTGGCTTCCAGGCGGACGCGGATCACCAGGGTGTTGACGAAAAATCCGATCAGATCCTCGATCTCGCGGCGGTTGCGGCCGGCGATCGGCGTGCCCACGGTCACGTCGTCCTGATTGGCGTGGCGGCCAAGGAGGATGGCCCAGGCGGCGAGCAGCGCCATGAACGGCGTGACGCCCTCGCTCTGGCAGAGCGCCTGGACGGCGTCCGACAACGCCGGCGGCAGCGCCACGCCGGCCGAGGCGCCGTGGAACGTCTGCACTGCCGGACGCGGGCGATCGGTGGGCAGCTCGAGCAGCGTGGGCGCGCCGGCCAGCCGTTCACGCCAGAAGCGGAGCTGCCGCTCCAGGGGCTCGCCCTGTAACCAGGCGCGCTGCCAGCTCGCGAAGTCCGCGTACTGGACCGGCAGCTCGGGGAGCGGAGACGATGTGCCCTGCGAGAAGGCTCCGTAGAGGGCCGCGATCTCGCGCAGCAGGACGCCGATCGACCAGCCGTCGGAGACGATGTGGTGGAAGGTGATGAGCAGCAGATGCTCCCGCTCGCCGAGCCGGATCAGACTGAGGCGGAGCAGCGGGCCGCGCTCCAGACTGAACGGGCGCTGTGCCTCCTGCTGCGCGAAGCGGCGCGACCATTCCGCGCGCACGTCCTCCGGCGCGTCCGCCAGATCGAGGACCGCGACCTCCGGCCGCCCCAGCGGCGAGTCGGGCGGCGCGATCACCTGCACCGGCTTGCCGTCGCGCAGGGCGAAGGTGGTGCGCAGCGCTTCGTGGCGGCGGACCACCTCGCGGAAGATCCGCTCCAGGAGATCGACCGCCAGCTCGCCGCTCAGGCGCACGGCGAGCGGGATGTTGTAGGCCGCGCTCGCCGGATCGAGCTGGTCGAGGAACCACAGGCGCTGCTGCGCGAAGGAGAGCGTCATGCCATCGGCCCGTAGGACGGGGATGATGGGCGGCGCTTCCAGGCGCGCCTCCCTGCCGGCGGAGCGCACCGCCGCCGCCAGCCCCGCCACCGTGGGGTGCTCGAAGAGCTGGCGGAGCGGCAGATCGACCCCGAGCACGGCGCGGATGCGCGACATGACCTGGGTGGCGAGGAGAGAGTGGCCGCCGAGCGCGAAGAAGTCGTCGTGAGCTCCCACCGGCCGGACATCCAGCAACTCCTCCCAGATCAGGGCCAGTTGTCGCTCGACCTCGTCCTCCGGCGCCACGAAGCGGTCCGCCGGCCGGCTCACCTCGGGCTGCGGCAGGGCGCGGCGGTCGAGCTTGCCGTTGGCGGTCAACGGCAGGGCGTCGAGGAAAACCACCGCCGCCGGCAGCATGTAATCAGGCAGCGTCTGCTTGAGATCCGCCCGGAGGCCGTCGGCTGTCAGGTCCACTCCGGCGGCTGGAACCACGTAGGCAGCCAAGCGGGCATTTGGGGCGGTGTCTGAGACAACCGCGCACTCCCTGACCCCCGGAAGCGCCGCCAGCACAGTCTCGATCTCACCGGGCTCGATGCGGAAGCCGCGGATCTTCACCTGATTGTCCAAGCGGCCGAGATACTCCACCGCACCGTCCGGATGGTCCGCTCGGTGGCGCACCAGGTCGCCACTACGGTAGAGCCGCTCGCCGAGCCCCCACGGATGCGGGATGAACCGCTCCGCCGTCAGCTCCGGCCGGTTGAGATAGCCGCGCGCCAAGCCGTCGCCGCCGATGCACAGCTCGCCGACCACCCCCGGCGGCACGGCGTTGTGCATCCGATCCAGCACGTACAGGGTGGTGTTGGAGAGCGGTCCGCCAATCGGAATCGCCGCGGCGCCCGCCGGCACGGACCGGATCGGATGCCAGGCGGCGAACGTCGTGCTCTCGGTCGGCCCATAACCGTTCAACAGCCGCAGCGGCGGCCGGTCCGCCAGCACGGCTCGCGCCGCGGCCGGATCGACCGCCTCGCCGCCGACCAGCAGCTCGCGCAGGGTGGCGAACGCGCCGGGAGCCTCGCGCGCCATTTTGGTGAACAGAGCCGAGGTCAAGAACATCGAAGTCACGCCCCAGGCGCGCAGCCACACCGCGAATTCGCTCGGCGCGAGCACCACCTCGCGCGGAATCACCACCACCGCCGCACCAGTCAGCAGCGCCCCCCAGATCTCATAGGTGGCCGCGTCGAAGCTGATGTTCGCCACATGCCCGATGCGGTCCCCCGGCCCGAGCGCCACGTAGTTGGTGTCGCGCACCAGCCGCACGATCGCCCGCTGCGGCACCGCCACCCCCTTCGGCCGCCCGGTGGACCCCGAGGTATAAATCACATATGCCAACCCCGCCGCCGGAGCCAGTTGTTGGTTCCAGTTGCTTTTCCCGTCCTTGCCGTCCTTGCTGTCCTTGCTGTCCTTGTTGTCCTTGTTGTCCTTGTTGTCTTCTTCTTCCCCCACCCCCACCAACCGTCCCCGCCCTGCCATGCGCTCCCGCGTGCGCTCATGCACCAGCACGATCTCCGCTCCGGTGTCGGCCAGCATGAAGGCCAGCCGCTCGTCGGGATACTTGGAATCGAGCGGCACATACACACCACCAGCCTTGAGGATCGCGAGCGTGCCCACGATCAGCTCCGGCGAGCGCTCCATGGCGATGCCCACCGCCGTCTCACCACCGCCGGCTCCGACACCGAGCGCCCGCAGCCGGCGCGCCAGGCGGTCCGACGCCGCATCGAGCCTGGCGTAAGTCCAATCGTCTCCGGCCTTGCCCGCTTTTCCCGCAACAACGATCGCCGGAGCGTCCGGATGCGCGCGCGCCACGGCGGCGAACAGCTCCGGCAGACTCGCCTCCCGCGGATAGGCGGTCGCGGCGTCGTTCCATTCCAGCAGCGCCTGATGGCGCTCGGCAGGCAACAGCACGGGCAGGTCGCGCAGGCTCCGCTCCGGATCGCCGGCAGCCGCCTCCAACAGCGCGGCGAACCGCGCCACCAGGCGCGCCGCGGTGCTCGCGTCGAAGAGATCAGCGTTGTGCTCCAGAACACCGCCCATGCCGTTCGGTGTTTCGCTCAGCGCCAGGGTCAGATCAAATTTCGCGATGCCGCTCTCGACCTCGACCGGCGCGAGCGACAGCCCGGGCAGGCGCAGCTCTCCGGCCGGCGCGTTCTGCAAGACGAACAGCGCCTGGAAGAGCTGCGAGCGGGCGAGATCGCGCTCCGGCACCAGCTCCTCGACCAGGCGTTCGAACGGCAGGTCCTGATGCGCGTAGGCGTCGAGCGCCATGGCACGCACGCGCAGGAGGAGATCCGAAAACGTGATCGCATTTTCGTCGTCTGCCCGCAGATCGACGCGCAGGACGAGGGTGTTGACGAAGAAGCCGATCAAGTCCTCGATCTCGCGGTGATTGCGGCCGGCGATGGGCGTACCGATCAGCACATCGTCCTGCCCGGCATGGCGCGCCAGGAGGAGCCCCCAGGCGGCGAGGAGCGCCATGAACGGCGTCGCGCCGCGCTGCCGGCAGAGCACGCGCACCGCTTCAGAGAGAACGGGTGGAAGGGAGACGGGATGCCCCGCGCCACGCAGGGTCTGATGCCCCGGGCGCGGGCGGTCCGTCGGCAGCTCCAGGACATGCGGTGCGCCGGCGAGCCGTTCCTTCCAGAATGTGATCTGTTCGTCGAGCACCGCGCCGGAGAGCCAGCTCCGCTGCCAGACGGCGAAGTCGGCGTACTGCACCGCCAGATCCGGCAGCGCCGTGCCTTCATGGAGCGCCGCGATCTCGCGCAGCATCACGCCCATCGACCAGCCGTCGGTGACGATGTGATGCATGGTCAGCAGGAGGACGTGCTCCTCGTCGGCGAGGCGCAGCAAGGCCAGGCGGAACAACGGTCCGCGGGCGAAATCGAAAGGCCGCCGCGCCTCCTCCAGAGCCAGCTTGCGGGCGCGCGCCTCGCCATCCAGGAAACGTGACAGATCGACGCAATGGATCGCCGGCCGCCAGGGCTCCGCGATGATCTGCACCGGCCCTGTCTCGCCTGTCCAGAACGTCGTCCGCAGCACCTCGTGACGGCGCACGATGCCGGCGAAAATCTTTTCCAGAAGACCAGCCGACACCTCACCACTCAGCCGCACGGCGAGCGGGAGGTTGTAGGCCGCGCTGCCCGGCTCGAGCTGATCGATCAGCCAGAGCCGCTGCTGCGCGAAGGAGAGCGGCAGCTCCCGATCCCTTGCAATTGGAAGGATCGGCGGCGCGACTCTGATCGATGCGGCGCCCGTCCGGCCGGCGGTGCGCACGGCGCGCGCATAGCCCGCCACGGTCGGGGTTTCGAAGAGCTGGCGCAGCGGCAGCTCGACGCCGAGCGTGCGGCGGATGCGCGAGGCGACCTGGGTGGCGAGCAACGAGTGGCCGCCCAGCGCGAAGAAGTCTTCGTGCACTCCGACCCGCTCGCGGTGCAGCACCTCGGCCCAGATGGCGGCGAGGATCTCCTCGACCGGATCGGCCGGCGCGTCCCGTCCGAGGAGATCCTCCTCCGGTGCGGCCGGCGCCGGCAGGGCCTTGCGGTCCACCTTGCCGCTCGGCGTGAGCGGCAGGGCGTCGAGGCGGACGAGGACCGCCGGCACCATGTACTCCGGCAGGTCTTTTTTGAGAAACGCGGCCAGCTCACCGGACGCGAGCGGTCCGTCCGCCACGTAGTAGGCGACCAGCGCCCTGTCCGACGACTGATCCGACGCCTGACCCGACGCCAGGCCGCGCACCACGACCACCGCCGCGCGCACCGCCGGATGGCGGCTCAAGGCGCTCTCCACCTCGCCCGGCTCGACGCGGAAGCCGCGGATCTTCACCTGCTGATCGATGCGGCCGAGGAACTGGATCGCGCCGTTTTCCAGGTAGCGCACATGGTCGCCGGTGGCATAGAGGCGCGCGCCCGGCACGTTGCTGAACGGATCGGGAATGTGTTTCTCGGCGGTCAGGTCCGGCCGGTCGAGATAGCCGCGCACCACCTGCGCGCCGCCGAAGTAGAGCTGTCCCACGGCGCCCTGGGGGACCGGTTCCAGCGACCGGTCGAGCAGGAACATCGGAACGTTCGGCAGCGGCCGGCCGATCGGCGGCAGGTCGGGCCAGGTGACCGCGGACGTGGCCGGCGGCTCCAATCGATGTGCTGTGACCACGTGCCCTTCCGACGGGCCGTACTGGTTCTCCAGCCAGGCGCCCGACGCATCCAGCCAGGTGCGGATCTGGCGCGTGATGCGGAGCTGCTCGCCGGCGGTGAAGATCTCCCGCAGGCCGGTGGGCGGCGGCGCGCCGAGATCGATCGCCTCGGCGAGCGCCTGCAAGGCCACGAAGGGCACGAAGAGGCGCGTTGCGTCCCAGGAGCGGAGCACGGCGCAGAGCGCGACCGGATCGCGCCGCGTCTCCTGCGAAACGCCCACCAGCGTGCCGCCGGTCCACCAGGTGGAGAACATCTCGTGGAACGAGGCGTCAAAGCTCAGCGAGGCGAATTGGATCGTGCGCGTTCCCACCCCGGCGCTCGACTTGCCGCGCTGCCACATCATCAGGTTCGACAGCACGCCGTGCGGCATCGCGACGCCTTTCGGCCGCCCGGTGGAGCCCGAGGTGTAGATCACATAGATCAGGTTATCGGGCGCCAGCGGAACGCGCGGATTCTGATCGCTCCGCGCAGCGATCACCGCGGAGTCGCCATCAAGAAGAACCCGCTGAGCCGCGGTCGCAGGTAGACGGGCCGCGAGATCGGAGGTGGTGACCAGCGCCCGGCTCCGCGAGTCGTCCAGCATGTAGGCCACGCGGTCCGCCGGATAGTCAGGATCGAGCGGCACATAGGCGGCGCCGGCCTTGAGCACGGCGAGCACGGCGACGGTCATCGCGACCGAGCGCTCCAGGCAGATGGCGACACGGTCGTCCGCCACAACGCCGAGAGCGCGCAGGTGATGGGCGAGCTGGTTGGCGCGCCGGTTGAGCTCGCGATAGGTGAGGCCGCCGGTCGCGTCCGCGGTGACCGTTCCATCGTGTTCAACCCGCGACCAGACAACCGCCAGCTCATCGGGCGTGCGCTCCGCCTGCTCCTCCACCGGCCAGTGGACGCAGACACGCGGAAAGTCCACCTGGTCGCTGTTCCAGTCGGCCAGCAGCCGCCGGCGCTCCGCGGCGCTGACCATCGGCAGCTCGAGAAGCGGGATCTCCGGCTCCGCCGCGGCGCCGGCCAGCAGCACGGTGAAATTCTCCAGCAGCCGCTTCATCCGCTCGGCGGCAAACAGATCGGTGCTGTATTCCAGGGTGCAGGCGAAGCCGCCGTCGACCAGGTCGACCATGGTCAGCAGGAGGTCGAACTTGGCGGTGATGCCGGCGAGCGGCACGGGATCGACCGCCAGGCCCGGAATGCGCCACCCTTCGCCGCCCGCGGAGTGCAGGACGAACATCGCCTGGAAGAGCGGCGAGCGCGACAGATCGCGCACCGGCACCAGCTCCTCGACCAGGCGCTCGAACGGGATGTCCTGATGGCTGAAGGCGTCGAGCGCCATCCGCCGGCTGTGCGCGAGGAGGGTCTTGCAGCTCGGTGTCTGGAGATCGACGCGCAGCACCAGAGTGTTGGCGAAAAACCCGATCAGATGCTCACTGCCGCGCACGTGGCGGCCGGCGACCGGCGTGCCGAGCACCACCTCGCTCTGGCCGGCATGGCGGCCGAGCAGCAGCGCCCAGGCCGCCACCAGCGCCATGAAGGGGGTCACGTCCTCGCGCCGGCAGAGCGCGCGCACCGCCGCGGCGACGGCCGGCTCAAGAGTCCGGTGAATCGAAGCGCCACGGAAGGTCTGCACCGCCGGCCGCGGGCGGTCGGTGGGAATCTCCAGCACGGCCGGCGCTTCAGCAAGCTGGCGCTTCCAGAACGCGAGCTGCTCGTCCAATACGCGCCCTTGCAGCCAGGCCCGCTGCCACACCGCGAAGTCGGCGTACTGGAACTCCAGATCCGGCAGCCGCGCGCTGCCGAAGAGCGCCGCCACCTCGCGCAACAGCACGCGCATCGACCAGCCGTCCGAGACGATGTGGTGCAGGGTGAGGAGCAGCATGTGATCGCGCGGCGCCAGCTTCAGCAGGCGCAGACGCAGCAACGGGCCGCGGCGCAGATCGAACGGCTGCCAGGCGTCGAGATGGACGAGCGCCCGCGCCGAGGCCTCGCGCGCCGCGTCCGGCAGGGCCGACAGATCGATCATTGACAGGGTTGGCGACAGGGTCGGATATAAAGCGGGCTCCGCCTCGGGATGATGGACGACCTGCACCGGCTGGCCGTCGACAGCCTGGAAGGTGGTGCGTAGGGTCTCGTGGCGGCGCACCAGCTCGGCGGCGACCCGCGCGAGCTGCGCGGCCGGCAGCTCACCGCGCAGGCGTACCGGCAGTGGCACGTTGTAGGCCGGGCTGTCCGGTTCAAGCTGGTCGAGAAACCAGAGGCGTTGCTGGGCAAAGGAAAGCGGAAAGCGGTTCTCGCCGGCCTGGCGCGGCAGGGCCACCGGCGCCGCAGGGACCGCCGGCAGATCCTCGTCCGACGTCTCAATTTCGCCACCGGTCCCCAGAAGGTGCGCCCGCGCCATCGAGCGCAGGGCGCGCGGATCGTCCAGGCGGACCGCCGCCTCGTCGTCCGAAAGATGGTCCAGATCGTCGAGCAGCGCGGTGAGATCGATCGCCGCCGCGGCCTGCTCCGCCTGCTCGTCGATCACTTCCGCCAGGCCCGCCACGGTCGGCGCCTCGAACAGGCCACGCAGCGGGATCTCCAGGCCGAACGCTTCGCGGAGCCGCGAGGCCACCTGGGTGGCGAGCAGCGAGTGGCCGCCGAGCGCGAAGAAGTCGTGGTGCGCGCCGACGCGCTCCACCCGCAGCACCTCGCTCCAGATCTCCGCCAGCCGCTCCTCGACCGCATCGGCCGGCGGCACGTAGTCGCTCTCCGCCGCGCGCAGTCCCTCGGGCGCCGGCAGCGCCTTGCGGTCGATCTTGCCGTTCTGGGTCAGCGTCAGAGCCGGCAGCCAGACGAACGCCGCCGGCACCATATGGTCCGGAAGCGTGGCGCGCAGATGCGCCCGCAGCTCCTCCGGCGCCGGCTGCGAGGCCGGGTCCTTTGCGATCAGGTAGGCAACGAGTCGGACGTCAGATTTTTCCTGAGATCGCCCGGGCGTCTCCACGGCATCCTGCCGCGCCAGCACGACGCACTCGCGCACCGCCGGATGGCTGGCGAGCACCGCCTCGATCTCCCCGAGCTCGATGCGGAAGCCGCGGATCTTGACCTGATGATCGATCCGGCCCAGGTATTCGACGTCACCGTCCGGCAGGAACCGGCCGAGATCCCCCGAGCGGTACAGCCGCGCGCCGGACAGGCCGCTCAAACCGTCCGGAACGAAGCGCTCCGCGGTCAGCTCCGGACGCCCGAGATACCCGCGCGCCAGGCCCGCTCCGCCGACGGCGATCTCGCCCGCGACGCCGATCGGCATCGGCTGCAACGATGGATCAAGGAGATACAGTCCGAGATCCGGGATGCGCTCGCCGATGACGCTACTCCCGCCGGTGTCCCGTGCGCTCAGCGGTCTGTAGGTCACATGCACCGTGGTCTCGGTGATGCCGTACATGTTCACCAGCCGCGGACGGCGATCGCCATGGCGAGCAAACCACGGAGTGAGACTCCCGACGTCCAGTGCCTCGCCGCCGAAGATCACCAGCCGCAGACTGGCCGGAACGCCGCCGCGCTCCGCGTCCACTCGCGCGAGTTGGGCGAACGCTGACGGCGTCTGGTTGAGCACCGTGATTTTTTCGGCGGCGAGCAACGCCATGAGCTGCTCCGGCGCGCGGCTCACCTCCCACGGCACCACCACGACCCGTCCGCCATGGAGCAGTGCGCCCCAGATCTCCCACACGGAGAAATCAAACGCGTAGGAATGGAAAAGCGTCCAGACGTCGGCCGGGCCGAATCCGAACCATTCGTCCGTCGCGTCGAACAGGCGCACGACGTTGCCGTGCGTCACCTGCACGCCCTTCGGACGGCCGGTCGAGCCGGAGGTGTAGATCACGTACGCCAGGCTTGCGGAGCCGATCACCACCGGTGGATCGGTCACGGGCAGCGTATCCAGATGAGGCCGCAAGGCATCCAACGCGACGCGCTCCAAGGCCATCCCGGAAATCAAATCCTCCGTGCCGACCACTACGCGGACGCCGGCGTCTTCGGCCATATACGCAAGGCGGTCGCTCGGATAGCGGGGATCGAGAGGCACATACGCGCCACCGGCCTTCACGATGCCGAGGATTCCCTCCAGCAGCTCCAGCGACCGCTCGCCGCACAGCCCCACCCGTTCCTCCGGCCCGACGCCCATCGCCCGCAGATGCCAGGCGAGCTGGTTCGCCCGCCGGCTCAGCTCGGCATAGGTCAGCGACGTGCCGGCATGGGTGGCGGCGACGGCGCCCGGAGTCCGCCGCGCCTGGTCCTCGAAACGAGCTTGGAGCGTATCGCCGGAGGACGGCTCGGCCGGCCTCCCCCACTCCACGACGATCTGATGCCGCTCGGCTTCCGAGATCTGCGGCACGTCCTCCAGCGCCAGATCTTCATCTGTCGCCAGGGCCCCCAGCAGATTCTCCAGGCGCGCCATCATCCGCGCCACCGCTGTCGCCGTGAAGCGGCTGGTGTCGTAGCGGATCATCAATGTCAGCGTCGCGCCGGGGAGGACGATCAGGTTCAGCGGATAGTTGGTCAGCGAGCTGCCGCCTTCCGCGGTGATCGTGAGGCCCGGCACCTGCGCCGCCTCTCCCGCCGGACCTCCGGCGAGCGCCTGGTTTTCAAACACCACGATGTGATCGAACAGCCGCACGCCGGCCGGCAGCGCGCTCCAGCGTTGCACCTCGACCAACGGCGAGTGCTCGAAGCGGCGCATCTCCACCTGCCGCTCCTGGAGATCGCCGAGCCACTCCCACAGCCGCAGCCCCGGCCGCACCTCGGCGCGCAGCGGCAACGTGTTGATGAACGGCCCGACGATCGACTCGACGCCCGCCAGACCCGGCGGCCGGCCAGCCACCGTGGTCCCGAACACGATGTCCGCGGTGTTCGCGGTGTTCGCGGCATTCGACGCGCCCGTCTCCTTGGCCAGGAAGAGCGCCCACGCTCCCTGCACCAGCGTGTTCAGGGTCAACGCATGCCGCCTCGCCGCCTCCGCCAGCGCTCGGCTCGCCGCCGCCGGCAGCGCCAGCTCCCGCTCTCCGGAGTCCTGCCACGCCGGCCCCTCCGCCTTGCCATCGGCTCCCGCGATCCAGGTCGGGGAGTCGAATCCGGCGAGAGTCCTGCGCCAGAACGCCTCCGCCTGTCCGAGGTCCTGCCGTTGCAGCCAGGAGATGTACTCGCGATAGCCGCGCACCGCCGGCAACCCCGGCTCGGAGCCGGCCACGAACGCCGCATAGGCGGCGAACAGCTCGCGCAGCACCTGGCCTTGCGACCAGCCGTCGACGACCAGGTGATGCTGCGTCCAGACGACCTGATAGACGTCCGCTCCCAGCTCCAGGAGCATGACCCGCATCAGAGGCGCCACCGCGAGGTCGAACCCCTTCTCGCGGTCCGCGTCCAGGAACCGCGCCAGCCGAACCCGTTGCGCCGCCGGATCGAGCCCGCGCCACGACTCGCGCTTCACCTCCAGAGCGGCCTGCCGGTAGACCACCTGCACCGGCTTCTCCATCCCCTCCCAGAAGAACGCTGTGCGCAGGATGTCATGCCGGTCAACGATGAGCTGCCAGGCCCGCTCGAACGCCCGAAGATCGAGCCGGCCGGTGAGGCGCAGGCTGAGCTGCAACACATAGACGCCCGAGCCCGGAGCATAGAGGCTATGGAACAGCATCGCCTGCTGCATGGGCGACAGCTCGTAGATGAGGTCGATCGCTTCAGAATTCATTTCTTCTCAGGTGTCAGGAAACGCCGAAACCGAGTCTCCAATGAGGCTCCAGGGGTGAATCTCTCAGATCGCGGACTGACGAGCTTCTAAGGTAGCGGCTTCGGGGGGTTTCCGCAAGACCACCGCGGTCAAATTCAGGTAACGCTTGCCAGGAGTATTAATTTCTCAATCAACGCCCTCTGCTATGATTGACTCCCGTCATGCGGCAGGTGCGGTTCGAAGTCTTTGCGCTCGGCGTTGATCGCGTCGAGGCTGAGCAGCGCGGCACCCGTCCGGACGACCCCGTGCCGTAAATGCCGGACAGCCCCGAGTCATTGCCGGACCGCCCTCCGTTATTTCCGGACAGAGGTGAGTTATTGCCAGACCGGAGTGAGTCATCGGCGGACCGCCCCGAGCTGTTGCGCCGCCGTCCCGAGTTATTGGCGGACAGGGGTGAGTTATTTCCGGACAGGAACGCGTAATTGGCGGACAGCGCCGGCTTTTCCGGCGGCGGGTTTCAGTAGATCGGCTGGAACATCGTCGAGATGAGCTCACCGAGCCGCTGCTCGGGGCCTCGGCGCTTCCAACTGTCGTACGTCACCTCGTGGCAGATCTTCTCGTCGGCGGCGAAGGTGGCTTCCATGCGCGCCGCGAAGTCGTGGTCGTAGAAGGCGAAGCTGTCCTCGGCGTTCTGGCGCAGGGAGCGGGCGTCGAAGTTGATCGAGCCGACGATGCTGAAGAGGCTGTCGATGACCGCGTTCTTGTTGTGCATCATGGTGTGCTTGTACTCGAAGATCTTCACACCGCCGGCAAGCAGCTCGCCGTAGTGGAGACGCGAGGCCATGCGGACGAGCGGGATGTCGATGTGCCGCCCGGGCACCATGATGCGCACGTCGACACCGCGCTTTGCCGCCTTCACCAGCGCCTCGCGGATCTGCCGGTCGGGGACGAAATAAGCGTTCTGGATGTAGATCGACTTCTGGGCCGATTGGATGGCGACGAAGTAGAGCATCTTGGCGAGCGAGGACGAATCGCCGCGCGTCACCTTGATCGCCTGTGCCAGGGCTTCTCCCGCCGGAGCGATCTGCGGGTAGAACTTGTCGCCGGACAGGATCTCGCCGGTGGTGTAGGTCCAGTCTTCGCTGAAGATCGCCTGCATCTGCGCCGATACCGGACCGGTGGCCCGCACCATCGTGTCGCGCCACTCCTTGGGGTTGCGGGCGTTGCCGAGCCAGTTGTCGGCGATGCAGAAGCCGCCGGTGAAGCTCACCGTGCCGTCGACGACCAGGATCTTGCGGTGCGTCCGCCGGCCGATCTTGTAAATACTCCAGAGCCGGATGGGATGGTAGACGTAGACCTTGGCGCCCGCCTTCTTCATGCGGTCGAGGATTCCCCAGGAGTGGCTGCTGCCGGTGCCGTCCACCAGCACGCGCACCTCGACGCCGCGCCGCGCGGCGTCGATCAGGGCCGCAGCGACGATCTCGCCGGCATGGTCGTTCTTGAAGATGTAGGACTCGAGGTCGACCGAAACCTTGGCGCTCGCGATCGCCCCCGTCATCGCGGGGAGGATCTCGTCGCCGTTGTTCAGGATCTCGGCGCGGTTGCCCCCCACCATCGTGTGGCCGAACGTGTCGAGCGAGCGACGGAAGCCGTCGCTCGCCACCGCGCCGGGGTGGTCGAGCTGGTAGGTGCTCCGCTTGTCGAGGGAGACCATGGTGCAGCCGGACGCCAGCGCGAGAAGCGCTACGAGCCCGCACCAGACGATGAACCGCGGCCGTCTCATCACGACCCGCAACTTTGCACGGAACGTGCCGGAGACACGAACGCCCCTTTTCCTGGCCAGGAAAAGGGGCGCGCCGGGAGGATGTTTCTGAGGCTACTCCGCTCGCAAGGCGTCGAGCGGGTCGATGCGGGTGGCTCGCCGGCCGGGGAAGAATGCGGCGAGCACGGAGATGAGGACGAGGCCGGCCGAGACCGCCAGGAAGATCAACGGATCGGTCGCCTTGACGTTGAAAAGCTGCGATTCCAGGAAGCGGGTCAGCGCGTACGCGGCGCCGAGGCCGATGACGACTCCGATCACCGCCAGTGTTCCGGTCTCCTGGATCACCATCTTGAGGATTCCACCCGGCTGCGCGCCGAGCGCCATCCGCAAGCCCAGCTCGCGCGTCCGCTGCGACACCGAGTACGAGGTGATGCCGTAGATGCCCACGACCGAAAGCACCAGGGCGAGCAGGGCGAAGAGACCGAGGAGCAGAAAACTGAAACGCGGCTTGGCCACCGACTTGGCGACCATCTGGTCCATCGTCTGCACGCTCGACACCGGCTGGCCGGGATCGACCTCCTTGACCGCGGCGCGGATGGGCGCGGTGAGCGCCAGCGGATCGCCCTGCGTCCGCATGACGATCCGCATCATGAACGGCATCGTCTCCTTCGGCGATTGCGAAGCCAGGCGGTACATCTCGGAGCGCAGCTCGCCCTTGAGCCCGGAGTAGCGGATGCCGGCCACCACACCGGCCACCGTATAGACCGGAGCCGGACCGCCGCCCATGGTGAAGCGCTTGCCGACCGCGTTCTCTCCCGGCCAGAAGTCCTTGGCCATGATGTCATTGATCACCGCCACCGGTGTCGTGCCCTCGCGGTCGGCGTCCGTAAAGTACCGGCCGTCGCGTAGCGGCACGTTCATCACCTCGAAATAGCCGGGCGACACGGTACGCAGAGCCGCGAAGCGCGCTTCCGACTTCTTGTCCTTCACCTGCCCCTCGGGCTCGACGGTGTTCACCGTCTCGCCGACACCCATCGGCAGGTCGGAGATGAGCGCCGCCGACTGCACGCCCGGCACGGTCTTCACCTTGTCCAGGACGCGCTGGATGAAGGGACCCCGCTCGGTCACCTTGATGCGGTCCGGCGTCAGTCCGAACTCGGCGGTCAGCAGGTGGGCCGGCTTGAAGCCGGGATCGACGGCGAGCAGGCGGACGAAGCTGCGCAGGAGCAGGCCCGCGCCGATCAGCAGCAGCACCGCGACCGCCACCTCCGCCACTACCAGGAAGCTCCGCGTGCGGTGGCTGCCGGCGGTGCCGGCTCCCGCCCGGGTGCCTTCCCGCAGGGTGCCGGAGAGGTTCGGCCGCGACATCTGGAGCGCCGGCACCAGGCCGGCCAGGAGCGTGGTCAGGATGCACAGGACCGCGGTGAAGAGGACGGCCCTGCCGTTGAGCGCCATGGTCGCCGCGCCGATCAGGCCGGTCGGAATGTAGCTGGTGAACAGGCGCAGGACGGTCCAGGCGAGGAACACACCCAGCGCGCCGCCGAGCACGGCGAGCAGGCCGCTCTCGGTCAAAAGCTGTGAGATCAGGCGGTTGCGCCCGGCTCCCATCGCCATGCGCACCGCGATCTCCTTCTGCCGCGAGGCCGCGCGGGCGAGCAGCAGGTTGGTCACGTTGGCGCAGGCGATCAGCAGCACGAGCCCGACCGACGCCCAGAGGATCAACAGCGCCGGCCGGAGGTCGCCGATCACCTTCTCCATGATCGGCTGCAGGCGGACGCTCCACCCCTTGTCCGACTCCGGGAAGCTCTGCGCGATCTGCGTCGCGATCCCCTTGAGCTCGGCGTCCGCCCGCGGCACGCTCACTCCGGGTTTCAGGCGCGCGATCGCCATGTTGCCACGAAAGTTGTGATCCTGCCGCGCCTCGGCGGGATACTCCAGGGGCATCCAGAGGTCGGGCTGCGGCGCGAAGCCGTACCCCGGCTGCGCGTCCTGCCCGCCGCGCGGAAAGGTGAAGCGCGCCGGCATCACGCCGACCACGGTGTAGGGGCTGCCACTCAGCTTGATCACCTTGCCGATGACGTTGGGGTCTTTGCTGAATTTGCGCTCCCAGAGGGAGTGCGACAGGACGACCGTCGAGCCCTTGCCGTTGGGATCGTCGGCCGGCCCGAGCACGCGGCCCAGCTCGGGAACCGCTCCCAGCACGTCGAAAAAGCCGCCGGTGACCTTGGCGACGCCGAGCAGCTCGGCGAACCCTTCGCCGGTCAGCACCAGGCGGTTGGCCTGGAGCGAGGCGATCTTGTCGACCGAGGACGCTTTCTGCCAGTCGGCGATGTGCGCCGGCGCCGACGGCAGCTCGTCCACCAGGCCGATCGATTCGGCGAACTTCGGGTTCGAGGCCCAGACGATGACCACCCGGTCCGGATCCCGGAACGGCGGCGGAGTGAGAAGCACCGAGTCGACAATGCTGAAGATCGCAGCATTGACGCCGATGCCGAGCGCCAGCGTCAGGATGGCAGCTACCGCCAGGCTCGGCTGCTTGCTGAGGTTGCGCACCGCAAAGCGGAGGTCCTGCGTGAATTGGCTCATAACTCCCTCAATGATTCAAAACGGTCCAACATCCGATCCGGCCCCGAAGGATACAGCAAGCACCCTGATCCGGGCCAGATTCAGGACGCGGAACCTCTTGATTTAGAGCATGTTTTAGAGCCGGGCACCCGGCAGGAGCGGTGGGAGCACACCCTCGAGCTCCAGGAGAGCGCGCTTCATGGGCAGGCCGCCGCCGTAGCCGGTGAGCGAGCCGTCGGCGCCGATCACCCGGTGGCAGGGGACGATGACGCCGATGGGGTTGTTGTGGTTGGCCTGCCCCACGGCGCGAACGGCGGCGGGCCGGCCGATCCGCTGAGCCAGCTCGCCGTAGCTGCGGGTTTCGCCGAAAGGGATGCGGAGCAGCTCTTTCCAGCAGAGCCGCTGGAACTCGGTGCCGGCACCGGTGAGATCCAGCGGCAGATCGAAATCGCGCCGCCGGCCGGCCAGGTATTCGGCGAGTTGTGCCCGCACAGCCGGCAGAGGCTCGGCGTCCGGATCGAAGACCGCGAGCGGCCAGAAGCGCGCGCGGTACTCGTCCGACAGCTCCCGCGTCGCATGGTGGGCGAGGCCGGCCAGCCGGCCGCCCCGGGCCACGGAGACCGCGGAACCCAAGGCGTCCTCGAAAAGGTCGTAGTGGAGCGTGCGATCGGTCATCGCTGAAGCGCCTAGAACTTCCGCATCAGCCCGACGACGACGCCCTGCACCCGGACGTTGTTCGCCGGGACCATGATCGGCTCCATGGTCGGATGCGCGGGCTGGAGGCGGACCATCTTTCCTTCCGGAAAGAAGCGCTTGAGCGTCGCGTCGTCGCCGACCAGCGCCACCACCATCTCGCCCGGCTCGGCGGCCTCACGGCGCAGCACGATGACGAAGTCGCCGTCGTGGATCCCTTCCTCGATCATCGAGTCGCCGACCACGCGCAGCACGTAGTGGTCGCCCGGCCGGCCGCTCAGCAGATGACCGGGAACCGCCACCCGCTCGTTGCCGGTCAGTGCCTCGATCGGCCGCCCTGCCGCGATCCGGCCATAGAACGGCAGCTCCTTCTCCACCGTCCCCCCTTCGCCGCCGGGGATCGCGCGGAGCAGCTCGATGCCCCGCTTCTGGTTCCAGTCCCGCCGGAGGAATCCCTTCTCCTGCAGCAGCTTCAGGTGCTTGTAGGCGGTGCCGTAGGACGAGAACCCGAACTTCTCGCAGATTTCGCGATGCGTCGGTGCGATCCCCCGCTCCCGCCGGTACTCCTGGATGAATTCCAGAATCTCTTTTTGGCGCTCGGTCAGGTAGGTCATGGGAAAAGTATAGGCGGTAACTCAGCGGAAAGGCAAGATGATCACCGATGCAAAGCGGAAATCTCAGACGCCATCTCGGCCACCCACTGTTTCTGCTCGCGCGTATCAGGCACCGGTCGTCCGCGAGCCTTCTCGATCTGGCGGAAGGCTTCATCGGCCTCTTCGCCGGATGCGATGAGAACAGACGCCGCCACGATCGAGGAGCGCCCGATGCCCTGACGGCAGTGGACCGCGACGTTCTTACCCGATTCCAGCGCCTTCTCAAGATCTCCGGTCAGCGCCAGCAAGCTTGCCCGTGACTGAGGGACTCCGTAGTCAGGGATCGGAAAGGAGCAAAATTGCAGCCCTGCCTGCCGAGCCAATACCGCCTCCTGCCCCAACTCAAGCTCGGCGGCTTCCTCCGCAGTGAGCAGCGATGCGACGACGTCGAGACCGGCGGCACGCCACGATCGCACCTCGTCCGCGAGCCAGTCTCCTCCCCGTGGCCGAGGGACGATTCCAAGATGCCCGGGCCAGGGGCCCGCCACCCAATAGACATCGGTCTTCATCTCATCTCCTCTCGCCGAGCCCTGATCATTCCAGCAACTCCCTGGGAAGAGCATCGACATCCACGCCCCGTTCCCGGAGAACGTAGATCCGATGGTGACCATCCATTATGGTCCCATCGGGCTTGATTTTGAGCGCGCCAATTCCACCCGGACAGAGCGAGGCTGTCAGATCCTCCGTCGACAATTTTCTGAAGGCAACCAGCTTCGGCTGGCTCAGCAAGTGATCAGGATGCAGTGGCTTCAAGGGGAAAGTTCCCATGTCCGCGATAGCATACACCGGACACACCGAAGCCGCCAATTCCGTCAGGAGGGAACTCAGGGGTCGATCGTGCTTCGGATAGATGTTCGAGAGGGAGGAAAAAAAGAGAAGGGGCCAACCCAAGGGTCTGAGCGGGCCCCTTCAGAGGGAACTCGAAAATTTTTAGGCCATGGCCAGGGCGAGCTCGTCGCGGTGGCTGCGGACAGGCGGCGGCACGGGTGCGTGCGGCTTGTCGGACATGCCGCCCAGAACGGCCATGTTGAAGTCGAACATGCGGTCGCGCACCTCGGCCGGAGCTTCGGTCTTGCCCCAGCCGATCATCCGCTTCAGCTTTTCCGGCGTGAAGTCGAGGTGGAGCTGCTCCGGATCGCCCCAACCGTGCACCGGCGGCAGCGGCGCGAGCTTCAGCAGGTCGAAGATGCGGGCCGCCGCGTCGTCGGCCGAGAGGATTCCCTCCTCCACCGCGGCGAGGAGCGCCTCGCCGGCGTCGAGCAGGTCCTCGGCCAGGTTGACTCCCGGTTTCGAGGTGCGCGGCAGCGGATCCTGCTGCAAGCTTTCGAAGACCGAGGCGTCCCGGCTCTCCAGGTATTTGAGACAGATGCGGAAGAGGCGCAGGTCGCCAAACAGGGTCGAGCTCAGCCACAGCCGCACCCAGGCGTTCCACAGCGGGAAGTGGGCGAAAGCCTGGTAGGAGCTGTTGACCATGCGGTCGTTGGCGTCGAGGAGAGCCGATTGCAGGCTGTCCGCGTAGGCGAAGCGGCTGGCGGCGAAGCGGTCCTCTTCCAGCGCCTGGAGCAGCGGGTCGACCAGCGCGAGGATGGTCTCGAAGGTGCTGATCAGGCCGCGCGAGTAGAGCGCGTCGACGAAGCCGGCGGCATGCGCGAGGAGGAACCAGCGGTCGCCTGACGCCTTCGTCGAGGAGTACTGGAGACGGCCGGTGGACACCCACGGGCGCACCGCCTCGGCTCCCTCGAAGTGGGCCGCGACGCTCGGGAAGCGGCTGGCGATCTCGCGGAACTCCTGCTCGGGCGACAGGCCGCGGTCCGGGAACTTGCGCATGTCGAGGGTGAGGCCGACGCTGCACAGCGGATTGACCGCCTCACCCGTCTCTCCCTTTTCTCCACCATTGTCGAACGGGATCACCCAGAACCAGCCGCCGTCGAAGACGTGGTGCAGGGTCCCCTCGTACCAGCGGGCCGAGAGGCCGAGCTGCTCGTCCTCCCGCAGCGTGTCGTCGTAGGCGCGGACGCCCTTGAGATGGGTGAAGATGGAGCGCGACTGGGTGCGCAGCCGGGTGGGCGTCTCGCGCAGATCCAGCTTGTCGGCGAGCAGCGAGCGGTGGCCCGTGCCGTCGACCAGGAAGCGGGCGTGGAACTCTTCGCCCCGGCTGGAGCACAGGACGACGCCGTCGTCGCCGATCTCCAGGTTCGTGATGTCGGTCTTCTCATGGTAGACGGCGCCATGCCGGATGGCGGCGTTGACCATGTAGAGGTCGACGTCCTGCCGGTAGAGATGGCTCTCCGAGAAGAGCGGAGTGGCCGGCGGGACGAGAAGATGGGACTTCGCCGGGTTCTGGCGCTCGCCGTCCTCATGGTAGAGGAAGCCGATGGTCCGCTTGATCCCGCACGACGCCGAGACGTGCTGGCGGATGGACATGGAGTTGCTGAGGTGCTGGATCTCCGGAACGCCGAAGCGCTCGCCGAGGATCCACATCAACATCGAGCTCTGCGGCAGCATCGCCTCGCCGATGGCGAAGCGGGGATGGGTCCCCTTCTCGAGCAGCAGAACTTTCTGTCCCTGCTTGGCGAGAATGGCGGCGAGCATTGCGCCACCGAGACCAGATCCCAGGATGGCTACGTCGTACCTCTCCTCCGACCGGACGAATTCCATGACCAGCGACCCTCCAGGAATTGCGGCTTGTGAAGAAGCCGCGTCATAAGAAATAAAAACTTCATGCCCGTAGAGTGCCGCCATCGGAACAAACCGGGACAGTCCGCACCGGATGCCTTTCTCCCGTACAATCAAGGCAAGGGGATCCGGCGCCGCACCTGCGCCGGCCGCTCTCCCGGAGGGGCCGCGAGATCATCGACTACGGGCAGGATGAAATGTTTTTGGCCTTTCCGACGTATATAGGTGAGGGACTCCTCTGCCTATGACCCCGATCTACCCCAAAGTCCGTGTCAGCCTCCGCAGCCGCAACCGGTTTGCGCTGGTGAGCGCCATCCGCCAGGCCCTCCGCCGGGCCGGCACCTCTCCGGGCGACATCGAGACCTTCAGCCGCGAGGCCCTGACCACCCAGGACCCGGGCCGCTTCGAAGAGCTCTGCCGCCGCTGGGTGGTGATGGACCGCCCGCAGCCGCCGCAGATGGCGGAGTAGAACGGGCGCAGGGTACCCAGTCAATTGCCCCAGGAGACGAAGATTTCCTGCGCCTCGCGGAGCCGCCACATCTGCAAGCCAGCGCTGGAGATCCGGATCACCGACCCAAGACGCTGGGCGCGCGATTTGAGGTGGGGATGGCGCAGACAGCGGCGGATGAAAAACGCCGTCTCGTTAGACTTGACCGCCACGACGATCAGACAGTAGCCGGCGTGGCACAACTGCCGGTCGTAGAAGCCGTCGTCCCGAGTCAGGAAGGTGGGGCGGCTCTGCTTGAGCAAGAACCCGGGGATGCGTTCGTCCTTGATGCCCTTCTCACTGATGTCGCGGCCGATGAGAAGGGCCCGGATCCGCCAACTGCGCAGCAGTTGCCACTGGCTCTCCGGGATGTTCTCATCCAGGATGATCACGATCCAGGATCAGGCCGTGCGAAGCACGTAGTCGTCAACGTGCTCGAGGAGAGCCCGGGAGGCCAATTGCAATGCCTCGGCGAGGGCCTCCCTCGTGATACTCCCATGCCATTCCTGGATCACGGTCTCCCAGGCCATGCCGCTGGCGAGTTGCTCCAGCACGTCGGAGACGAGGATGCGCGTGGCCCGAAAGGTGGGCTTGCCATGGCAGACACCAGGATCGGTGACGATGTAGCGGCCGATGAGATGAGCTGGCATGGCATCGATTCCTGTCGCCGAGCAGTCTAACACTACCCCTTCGCCTTCCGCCCCGCCACCCACTCCTTGACGTTCTTCTCCAGCACGTCCAGCGGCACCGCGCCGTGGCCGAGGATCTGGTCGTGGAAGGCGCGGACGTCGAAGGCGGGGCCCAGCTCTTTTTCGGCGTAGGCGCGCAGCTCTTTGATCTTCAGCTCGCCGATCTTGTAGGCCACGGCCTGGCCGGGGGAGGTGATGTAGCGGTCGACCTCGACTTCGATGTCGTGCTCGGTCTTGGCGGCGTTGGCCTTGAAGTAGTCGAGGGCCTGCTCGCGGGTCCACCCCTTGGCGTGGAGGCCGGTGTCGACGACGAGGCGGATGGCCCTCCACATCTCGTAGGTGAGCTGGCCGAACTTGGAGTAAGGGTCCTTGTAGAAGCCCATCTCCGTGCCCAGGCTCTCGGCGTAGAGGCCCCAGCCTTCGCTGAACGCGGTGTAGCCGTCGTGCTTGCGCCACTCGGAGAGGTTCGGGAGCTCCCGGGCCAGAGAGATCTGGAGGTGGTGCCCGGGGACGGACTCGTGCAGCGTCAACGCCTCCATCTCCCACTTCGGCCGTGACTTGAGGTCGTAGATGTTGACGAAATAGGTGCCGGGCCGGCCGGCGGCCTCGGAGCCGCTGTCGTAGTAGGCGGTGGTCTGCGACTTCGCCTCGTAGTCCGGGATCGGCGTCACGCCATACGGCAGGCGCGGCAGGGTACGGAAGAGGTGGGCGAGCTCGGGGTCGGCCCGCTTGGCGATGACGCGGTAGGCGTCGACGAGGTCCTCGGGCTTGTCGTAGAAGAAGCGCGGATCGGTGCGCAGGAAGCGCGAGAACTCTTCGAAGGTCCCCTTGAAGCCGACCGCGGCGATGACCTTGTCCATCTCGGCCCGGATGCGCTTGACCTCGGAGAGGCCCAGCTCGTGGATCTGCTGCGGCGTCATGCCGGTGGTGGTGTACCGCCGCACCAGATGGGTGTACCAGTCGGCGCCGTCAGGCAGCGCCGAGAGGCCGATCGTGGTGCGGGCGCGCGGGACGTAGGTCTCGGCGAGGTACTGGTGGAGCTTGCGGAAGGCCGGCGCGGCCTGCTCCTCGTAGGCGTGCAGGGCGTCGCGGGTGATGCGCACGCGGTCGTCGGACGGCACGCTCGCCGGGATCTCGCGGAACGGCTTGAGCAGCGGGCTTTGCAGCGGATCGTCGGTGAGCAGGGCGCGCACCTGGTCCGGCACGTCGCGCAGGGTGATCTTGGGCGGCGTGACACCGGCCGCGAGCCCGCGGTCGAGCAGCGCGATGGTCTGGTCCACGAGAGTGGGCAGGGCGCGCAGCCGGGTGAGCAGGTCGTCATAGCCCTTGGTGGTCGTCGCCGGCGCGATCGACAGGGTGCGCGGCACCTCCTGCTGAATCCCCTTGCGCTGATCGATCGGCAAGAGCTCGCTCGGGAAGCGATAGCCGTCGATGTCGCGCTGCAAGCGGTTGCGCAGCAGATCGAGGTCGAAGCGCTCGGCGTCGTTCAGCTTGAGGCGGTCGATCGATTCCGCGGCGGCGAGGATCTTGCGGGTGGTGTCGTGCCGGCGGTCGATGGCGCCCTGCGAATCGTCGCTCCAGCGGTCGTTCTCCCCCGGCGCGCCGACCTCGGTCGCCAGCTCTGGCGATTCCTGAAGACGGTGCTCCCAGGCGAGGTCGAAGAGGCGATGCAGGCGCTCGCTGTCGGAGACGGTGCGCTGGGCGGCGAGGTCCTGGAAGCGCTGGCCGTAGTCGACGGCGGGCTCGGCGGCGGTGAGGACGCTGGCAAACGATAAGACGGATAGGACGGATAGGACCGATCGGACTGATTTCTTCATGGCTTTCCTTACCGGCGAGGCGCTTCGAAGGTGATGGCGAGGGCGACCCGCGCGCCGGCCCTCTCGACGACGGCGAGGGCCTTCTCGCCCGGTTTGGCGCGGCGGAGCACGAACATCAGGTCGTGGATCTCGCGGACCGGCGTGCCGGCCAGCTCGACCAGCAGGTCGCCGCGTTGCAGGCCGCCTTTTTCAGCGGCGCTGCCGGCGCGGACGCCGGCCAGGAGGACGCCCGGCCGGCCGTCTCCCGCGTAGTCGGGCACGGTGCCGAGGCCGGCGCCGGCCGAGCGGGTGTCGCCACCCGACGGCGGCGGGGCCGGCGCGCTCCTGTAGGTGAGTCGCTCCGGCCGGCCGGCGACGGCGGCGGTGACGTCGGCCATCAGCGACGCCACGCGGGCACCGCCTTCGGCGTTGATCTTGTCGGCGTCGTCGGACGGCTTGTGGTAGTCCTCATGGACGCCGGTGAAGAATTGCAGCACCGGAGCGCCGCCGGCGTAGAACGGGTTCTGGTCCGAAGCGCCGAAGCCATCGCCTCCGAGCGAGCAGACGAGATGGTGTTTGGCACAGAGCGGCGGCACCAGCTCGTTCCATTCCGGAGCCGTCTCGCTGCCCAGCACTCCGAGGGCGTCGTTGCGCAGGCGGCCCACCATGTCCATGTTGAGCATGGCCGTGAGGTCGGCGAGCTTCAGGCCGCCCGGCGGGTGGCGGGTGAAGGCGGTCGAGCCGAGCGCGCCCTCTTCCTCGCCGGAGAAGGAGACCAGCCAGACGTCACGGCGCAGCTCGGAGCGGCGGGTGGCGAGCTGGCGGCCGACGGCGAGGAGGGCGGCGGTGCCGGAGGCGTTGTCGTCGGCGCCGTTGTGGATGTCATGCGAGTCGGGAGCGAGCGACGCGGCGCCGCCATGGCCGATGTGGTCGTAGTGGGCGCCGACCAGCACGGCGCCCGGCAGGCGGTCCGCCGCGCCAGCGCGCAGGATGCCGACGACGTTGGCGGCGGCGCTCTTGCGCAGGGTGAGCGCGACGGAGAGGACCGCCTTGTGGGCTCCGCTGAAGAGCGCCGCGCCGCCGTTACGCGTCAGATAGAGCACCGGCAGGCCGGCGTCCCCCCCGGCGGTCGCGGCGATGCTGGTGTCCACTTTCGGCATCGGGAGCGGCGCCTCGGCCGGAGCATCAGACACTGGCGGACCGGCTGGCGCATCGACCACGATCAGCCCCACCGCGCCGTGCTCGCGGGCGTTCCACGCCTTGAGGCGAACGTCGCTGTAGCGCCGCTCGGCCTCCTCCTTGTCGAACGGCGCGCCCGCCGGCGTGAAGCGGCGGACGAGGGCGATCTTCCCTTTCACGTCGACATTCTTATAGTCGTCGACGCCCAGCTCCGGGGCGGTGATGCCATAGCCGGCGGCCACGATCGGCGTCTCTCCCATATGGGCCGTGGCGGAAAAGGCGGCGGGCTGGAAGTCGGCCGCGGCGAGCATCTTGCCGTCCACCGCGACCAACGTCGCATCGCCGACCTCGATCGCCACCGGCACCTCGAAGGCGTTCAGGTAGGTGCCGTTGTCGCCGCCCGGCGCGAGGCCGATCTCCTTGAAACGATCCACCAGCCAGTCGCGGGCGGCGTCGACGCCGGGGGTTCCCACCCCGCGCCCATCGCGCGCGTCGTCGGCCAGCCAGGCCACGTCGTCGTGATAGCGGACCGCGTCCTCGGCCGCCGCCGGATGCTCCACCCAGCGAGCGACGAAGACGTCGGTCTCGCCCGGCGCGGTGCCGCGGCGGTTGGAGGAGAAGGCGACGCGCTTGCCGTCGGGCGAGAAGAGAGGGAAGCCGTCGAAGCCGGGCATCCAGGTGATGCGCTCCAGGTGGCTGCCGTCGAGGTCCACCGCCCAGATGTCGAACTCCCGCCCCTTGGGATCGCCGGAGTTCGAGGAGAAGAGGAGGCGCTTGCCGTCCGGAAAGAAGGAGGGAGCGAACGACGCCGCGCCGAGGTGCGTCACCTGGTGGGCGTCGGTGCCGTCGGCCTTGGCGACGTAGATCTCGAGCTGGTTCGGCCGGATGAGGCCGTGGGCGAGCAGGTCGCGGTACTCGTCCAGCTCCTTGCCGGGCGCCGGCCGCGAGGCGCGCCAGACGATGTGCGAGCAGTCGGGCGAGAAGAACGCGCCACCGTCGTAGCCCGGCGTCGAGGTGAGCCGGCGCACGTGCGTGCCGTCGGCGTCCATACGGTAGAGGTCGAGATCGCCGTCGCGGGTCGAGGTGAAGATCACCGAGCCGTCCACCGGGCAGACAGTCGACTCGGCGTCGTAGGCGTGGTTGTCAGTCAGCCGCTTCAGGTCACTGCCGTCGGGCTTGACGGAGTAGATCTCATAGTTGGGATCGATCGACCAGACGTAGCCGTGCGAGCGGTCCGGCGGCGGCGGGCAGGCGTCGCCGGCCGCGTGGGTGGAGGAATAGAGGATGCGGTCGCCGCCCTTGGTGAAGTACGAGCAAGTCGTCCGCCCCTTGCCGGTCGACACCAGTGACATCGTCCCCATCGAGCCTTTCCCATCCGCCGGCATCCGGAAGATCTGGTCGCAGGCATACGGCGGATGGGTGGACTGCAGGGTCAGCTCGCGGCTGTCCGGCGACCAGTAGGCCTCGGCGTTCTCGCCCTGGAAGGTGAGCTGGACGAGATCGGCGAGATGGACCTCGCGCGGATCGAGCGGCGGCGGCCCGGCAGGCGGCGCCGCCTGGGCCGATCCTTGAGACAGAGCGGTCCGGGCGAGAGCGACGGAAAGGAGCAGAAGCGGCAGGGCGGACGCGATCCTTGATTTCATGGAGACCCTCGGGGGCTGATACTCTAACGATCTTGCTGGAGCCAAGCTTATCCTGCCCACGACCGGCCGGCGAGCCCATGAGGAGCTTTCCGATGACGATGTCCGAGACCGACACCGAACCCTCTCCGACTCCTGAAGCGCTCCTGCGCAATGCGAAAACGCTGGCTCTCATGGGTGTCGCGATCCTTCCGTTCGCCGTCGAGCTGCTCGCCTTCCGGCGGGCGGAGCGCGCGCTCGAAGCCTATCGGAGCTCGGGCCGCGACGACCCGGCGCTCGAAAAGAGTATCCACCGGGTGCGTGCCTTTTCTCTCCTGGTGGCCGCGCTGACCTGGGGGCTGATCATCCTGGGCTGGTTCACTCTCCGGGGTTAAAGATGTAAAAACCACGGTGCCCGGGAACGTTCAGGGGTCGCGTCCGCGGCTCTGTCCTGGTACTCTGTACCGGCGTTCAAAGTGTCGCCGCGAGCGCCCGGCCTGGTCACTCCGAGGACCAACCCCCGAGGATCAACCCCGAGGAGACGATGCCCCCATGTTCTGCCCCCAATGTGAATCCGAGTTCCGCGAAGGCTTCACCACCTGTGCCGACTGCGGTGTGGCGCTGGTGGACAGACTCTCGGTTCGGCAGGAGGAGACGGACGAGGAGCCGACCGTCACGGTCCTGGAGACCGGGGACCCCGGCGAGCTCGCCCTGGCGCACTCTCTGCTCGAAGCCGAAGGGATCAACGCCGTCTTTGCCGGCGAGGGGATCCAGAGTCTTTTCGGGATGGGCAGCCTGGGCGCCGGCTTCAACATCGCCGTGGGACCGGCCCACGTCCGGGTGCTCGCGCACGATGCCGAACGGGCCAACGAGATCCTGGCCGAGCTCAAGGAGCACGGCTCGCTGCCGGACAGCGAGCTGGACGACGAAGACGATGACTTTGAGGACGATGAGGATGACGAGGACGGCGAGGGCGACCCGGCCCTCGACAGCGAAGGCACGCCGGAGGAGCCCACCTGACGGGGTCCATCTTCCCAGGCGTGCATGATACTTTCCACCGGTTTAAAAACGCCCGGGGCGGGGCGAAGCCAGACGATCTGGACCGCGATGCGCCCGGCACGCAGGAGTGAACACGACATGAAGGAACAGGAAACCCAGGAAGCCTCGGACTTTGGCCAGATCCTGGCCGAGTTCGAGCACAAGGAGAACGGCGAGGAGACCCGCAAGGCTCCCGCTGTCGGCGAGAAGGTCAAGGGGATCATCACCCAGATCGGCGACACGGCGGCGTTCGTCGACCTCGGCGGCAAGTCGGAAGGCATGATCGATCTCGCCCAGTTGAAGGACGCCAGCGGCACCCTCACAGTCAATGTCGGCGACACCCTCGAGGCCACGGTCACCGGCAACGATCCGGAGACCGGCAGTCTGGTGCTGCGGCGCAAGGCCGCGCGCGGCCAGGAAGTCGCCGCTGAGCTCCGCCAGGCGCACGAGACCGGGATCCCGGTCGAAGGCGTCGTCACCGCCATCAACAAGGGTGGCGCGGAGGTGCAGGTCTCCGGGATGCGGGCCTTCTGTCCCCTCTCCCAGCTCGACCTGCGCTACGTCGAAGACCCCCAGCAGTTCGTCGGCCAGCGCCTCTCCTTCCGCGTCATGCGGATCGAGCAGGGCAAGACGCGGCCGAACATCGTGCTGTCGCGCCGCGCCCTGCTCGAAGAGGAGGCCGAAGCGAAGGCCACGGAGACGCGGTCCAAGCTGGAAGTCGGCTCGGTGCTCCGGGGGAAGGTCACGTCGCTCGCCAGCTACGGCGCTTTCGTCGATCTCGGCGGGCTCGAAGGGATGCTGCACGTCAGCGAGATCGGCTATTCACGCCTGGCGCACCCCAACGAGGTGCTCAAGGTCGGCGAAGAGGTCGAGGTCCAGGTCATCAAGATGGAGAAGGGGAAGGACGAGAGCCGTCCGCGCATCTCCCTGTCGCGCCGCGCCCTGGAGCGGGATCCGTGGAAAGACGTCGCGGAGCGTTTCTCGGAGGGGACGGAGATGACCGGCCGCGTGATGCGGACGGAGTCGTTCGGCGCCTTCGTCGAGATCGCGCCCGGCATCGAGGGCCTGGTGCACATCAGCGAGATGGGCTCCGGCCGGCGGTTGAACCATGCCAAGGAAGCCGTACAGCTCGGCCAGGACGTGAAGGTGCGCGTCCTCGGCGTCGACGCGGCCAAGCGCCGCATCTCCCTCTCCATGGGGAGCGGCGCCGAAGGGGGCGGCGGCGGCGGCTCGCGGGAGCGCAGCAGCGCTCCCCGCGGCGGCGGTGGTGGCGACCGCGGCGATCATCGCGGCGGCGGTGGCGGACGGGGACGCGACCGGGATCGCGACCGTGGACGCGACGAGGATTACGAGGCGTACGCCGCGAAGAACGCCAACACCGCCGGCTCCGGCTTCGGCTCGATGGCGGACTTCTTCAAGAACCTGAAGCAGAAGTAGACGCTCCCCCACCTCGCCCCTGGAGGATCTCCATCCGGCCGGATCACCCGGCCGGATCGGACGCCTCCAGGGCGCTTCCGCTCCTTCAGTCCTTCAGCGTTCTATCTGGCCCAGAGGTAGATCACGATCAGCACCACGGCGGCGGCGATTACCGCGACCAGGGTCAGGGGGTTCCTGCCTCCGGGAGCCAGGGCGCCTTCGATCCACGGTTTCGGCAGCCGGCTGGTCGCGCTGAGCCTGCGGGCGGCCCATAGCCAGGGACGGTGGCGCCGCTTGAGGTAGCGCGGCAGCAGCTTCGCGTCGTTGCGCACCTCGGCGACCATCCGGTCGGCCTCGTCCTTCTGCCCCTTCGCATAGAGGATGCGCGCCAGGCGGACCTGCGCCTCGACGACCGTCCGCTTCGTCAGCACCTTGCGCAAGGCCGCTTCCGCCTCGTCGCGCCGGCCGCTCTCGTCGAGGGCACGGCCGAGATGGAGGGGGCCTTCGCCGAGATGCGAATCAGGCTCGACCGCCACCAGCGCTTCGAGGAGCGCCGCAGCCTCGGCCCACCGCCCCTGCATTTCGAGCGTCTGCGCCAGCCCGAAGCTCACGTCCTCGACCCCGGCGCCGTTCTGCTGCGCCTCGCGGAAAAGCGCCTCCGCGTCGCGGAACTTGCCGAGGACGAGCAGCTCCTCCCCCGCTTCCGCCAGCACGCCCGGGCCGCGCCAGTGCGCGAGCTGCACCTGCAACTCCCGCAACCGGCGGCGGGCCTGCTGGCGGCGCGCGACGTGGGGAGGCACCAACCCCGAGGAGCTGCCGGCGAAGACCGGCGTGCGGACCACGACGAAATAGGCGATCGGGCCGACGAACGGGAACATGAAGATGATCCAGTACCAATACCAGCCCGCCCCGGTGCGGGAGCAGTCGATCAGGGCGACGACCGCGAGAGTCAGCGGCACCAGATTGAACAGCCCGCCGCTCAGGAGCCCTGCAATGAGTCCTCCCACGGTGACCTCCCCTTCGGAATCGACGGTCTGACGTTGAGACTATGGTAGCAGGAGCGCTTCACTCCCACTCGATCGTCGCCGGCGGCTTGCTGGTCACGTCGTAGACGACGCGGTTGATGCCGCGGATCTCGTTGACGATGCGGTTGGCGACGCGGCCGAGCAGCTCGTACGGGAGATGGCTCCAGTCGGCGGTCATGAAGTCGTGGGTCTCGACGGAGCGCAGGGAGACCACGCTCTCGTAGGTCCGGAAGTCGCCCATCACGCCGACGCTCTTGACTGGCAGGAGGACCGCGAAGGCCTGGCTCACCTTGTCGTACCAGCCGCTCTCGCGCAGCTCCTCGAGGAAGATGGCGTCCGCCTTCTGGAGCAGCGCCACCCGCTCGGCGGTGACCTCGCCGAGGATGCGCACCGCGAGACCCGGCCCCGGGAACGGATGGCGGCCGAGGATCTGCTCCGGCAGCCCGAGCTCGCGGCCGAGCTGGCGCACCTCGTCCTTGAACAGGAAGCGTAGCGGCTCGATCAGCTCGAAGCCCAGCTCCTTGGGCAGCCCACCGACGTTGTGGTGCGTCTTGATCACCGCCGACGGCCCCTTGACCGACACCGATTCGATGACGTCCGGGTAGAGCGTCCCTTGCGCCAGAAAGCCAACGCCAGTGATCTTTTTCGCCTCGTCCTTGAACACGTCGATGAAGACGCGGCCGATGATCTTCCGCTTCGTCTCGGGCTCCGCGACACCGGCCAGATCGCCGAGGAAGCGCTCGCGGGCGTCGATCGCCAGGATCGGAATCCCCAGGCCGTCGCGCAGGCTGTGCGTCACCTGGAGCGCCTCGTCCTTCCGCAGCAGGCCGTTGTCGACGAAGATCGCGGTCGAGCGCTCGCCCACCGCGCGCTTCAGGAGCGCCGCGACGACCGACGAGTCGACGCCGCCGGAGAGGGCGCAGATCACCTTCCCCTCGCCGACCTTGTCGCGCACAACCTGCACCGCCTCCTCCAGATACGAGGCCATGCGCCAGTCGCCGCGCGCACCGCAGACGCCATAGAGGAAGTTGCGCAGCATTTCGCCACCGGAGACGGTGTGCGACACCTCGGGATGGAATTGGATCGCGTACAGCCCGCGCTCCGTGTCCTCGAACGCCGAGATCGGAACGCTGGCGCTGCTCGCGATCGGCCGGCACCCCGGCGGCACGGCCTCCACCCGGTCGCCATGGCTCATCCACACCGTCTCGGTGGCCGACAGCCCGTCGAACAGCCGGCCCGGGGATTGGATGGAAATCTCCGCCCGGCCGTACTCCCGATGCGAGCCCGGCTCGACGCGGCCGCCGAGGCGGTGCGCCATGACCTGCATGCCGTAGCAGATGCCGAGCACCGGAATGCCGAGCGCGAAGAGGGGCGGATCGGCGCTCGGCGCCCCGTCCTCGTAAACGCTCTGCGGGCCGCCCGAGAGGATCAGGCCGACCGGCTTGCGGCGGCGGATCTCGTCGAGCGGGAGATTGAACGGGTGGACCTCGCAGTAGACCCGGTTCTCACGCACCCGGCGGGCGATGAGCTGGGTGAACTGGCTGCCGAAATCGAGAATGAGGACGGTCTGGTGGCCGGCCTCGGGGGAGGAAGAGTCGGTGGATGGGGTGTCCATGGGTTAGCAGATCCCGGAACGCGGGCTGTTGTCAAGGAAGATTTGCCCAGCACCGGAGTCGGCAAAGTCGGCGTCCCCCCGTCCGCCCCCTCCCCGACCCTCCCCCGCGCGTGCCGCCGCCCCCCACCCCGAGCGGGAGAGGGCGCCCCCGCCCGAAAGCAACGACCACCGGCGCGTCTTTTGTCTTCGCTGTTTTTGGGGTTGGGCGGCGGCGCCCCTCTCCCGTTCGGGGTGGATGTGTGGTGGACGCACGGGAGAGGGGTCGGGGGAGAGGGCCCGGGCGGGCGGCTGCACGGTGATCCGCTTCACAGCTCCGTCTCCGATTTCAACCCCCGCGTCATCAGCTCCCCAACGGCCTGCTTGGGGTTCTTCCCCTCGTACATCACAGCCACCATCTGCTCGGTGATCGGCATCTCGACGCCCCGGGCGGCGGCGACGCGGGAGACGGCCACGGAGTTGCGGATGCCTTCGGAGACGAAGTGGGTGCCGCCGGTGATCTCCGCGAGGGTCTTGCCGGCGGCGAGGTCGAGGCCGGTGCGGCGGTTGCGCGACAGGCTGCCGGTGCAGGTGAGCACCAGGTCGCCGAGGCCCGCGAGACCCGCGAAGGTGCGCGGCTGGCCGCCGTAGGCGATGCCCAGGCGGGTGATCTCGTGCAGGCCGCGGGTGATCAGCGCCGCCAGGGTGTTGGCGCCCAGGCCGAGGCCGGAGACGGCGCCGGCCGCGATGGCGATGACGTTCTTGACCGAGCCGCCCAGCTCGACGCCCACCACGTCGGACGAGGAGTAGAGACGGAAGGCCGGCGTCGAGAGCGACTCGCGGAGCAGGGTGGCGTAGGCCGCCTCCTCGGAGGCGATGGCCGCGGTGGTCGGCATGTTGCGCGCCATCTCGATGGCGAAGGTCGGACCGGAGAGCGCCGCGAAGCGGATCTCGCGGTCGGCCGCCATGGCTTCTTCGAACGCCACCTGGCTCATCCGCGCCAAGGTCTCGGTCTCGATCCCCTTGGTCGCCGAGACGAGCTGCACCGGCCGGTCGCCGGAGTGGGCTCTGAGAAAGAGCCGCAGCACGTCGCGGAAGCCGTGCGAGGGGGGCGCGAGGAGGACGATGTCGCTGTCCACGACGGAGCTGATGTCCGCCGTCGGCTCGCAACCGGGCGGCAGCGGCACGTCCAGGTATTCGCGGTTGATCCGCTCCGCCGCCATGCGCTCTGCCAGCTCGGCGTCGCGCGCCCACAGCCGCACGCGGTGGCCCCCGGCCCCGGCGAGGGTGATGGCGAGCGCGGTGCCGAACGAGCCGGCTCCGAGGACCGCGATGTTCTTCGAATCTCCGTTCATTCTCTTCTCGCTCTCATCATTTTCGCTCTCAGCCGGTCTTCCGTTCCCCGAGCCGCGGCTCGACGCCCTGCAGCAGCCGCCGCAGGTTGGTCCGGTGCTTGACCACCACGATGAGGGCGATCGCCGCCGAGGAGGCGATCAGCCAGGGATCCTCGTTCGCGACCCAGCCGAGGCGCTGGCCGGTCCAGGCGAAGAGCGGAAACGCCGCCGCCGCCGTCATCGAGCCGAGGGAGACATAGCGCTTCCAATAGACGACGAGCACGAACACCAGCAGGGTGAACAGCATGGCGGCCGGCGCGAGCGCGCCCATGGCGCCCGCCGATGTCGCCACCCCTTTGCCGCCACGGAAGCCGAGGAAGACCGGAAAGACGTGCCCCAGCACCACCGCCACCGCCGCCGCGCCGACCACCGCCGGCGCCGCCGCCAGCAGCCGCGCGCCGATCACCGCCACCACACCCTTGAAGATGTCGAGCAGGAGCACCAGGGAGGCCGCCCCCTTGCCGGCGGCGCGCAGCACGTTGGTGGCGCCGGCATTGCCGCTGCCGACGGTGCGCACGTCCATCCCCTCGCGCATCTTCACCACGAGATAGCTGAAGGAGACGGAGCCCAGCAGATAGGCGCCGAGCACGATGCCCGCGGCGAGGGCGTTCATCCTTCCGCCTCGGCTGTCTCGGTCATCTCAGCCGTCTCAGAAAGGGGCAGCAGCTCGACCGCTCGGTAGCGCGGCCCCTGGGGGCTCAGCTTGCTCTCGAAGAGGACGCCGTGATCGGCCGTCCACGGCTGCCCGACGGCGCCGGGGAACGCGGTGGCGAATTTCTCCGCGGCGTCGCGCGGCCAGGAGGGCTCGCAGCGCGCGAGGGTGACGTGCGGATGGAACAGGCGGTCCTCCGGCGTGAAGCCGATCGACTCGACCGCGGCGGCCGTGGCGTCGGCCTGGAGCGCCGCGAGACCGTCCGTCTCCTCCACTTCTTCCATCGTCTCCATTCCGATCCACGCCACCCGCGCCGGCCGGCGGGGCGGAAAGGTGCCGCCGCCGGCGAGGCGCAGCTCCATCGGCGGATGTTTCGCGAAGGCGCCGCGCAGGGCGGTGGCCAGAGCGGGGACGTCCGCCTCGGGAACCTGGCCGAAGAACAGGAGGGTGAGATGCAGGATCTCGGGATCGACCCAGCGCGCCCGCGGCAGGCGGTCGCGCAGGCCGGCCATCCGCCGCGCCACCTCGCGGCGGACCGCCTGCGGGATCTCGATCGCGAGAAAGAGTCTCATGAGAAGAGCCTCATGACTTGAGCGGAATCCCCAGCAGCCGGCGGCGCAGCATCTCCAGGGCGAGCTGGCTCGAATGCTGGCGCACCCGCTCACGGTCACCGGGGAAGCGGATCTTGCGGTGGTCGGTCAGGATCCCGCCGCCGGATTCGCTGGCCGCCGGTCCGGCGAGGGCGATGTGGACCGTGCCCACCGGCTTGGCCTCGCTGCCGCCGCCTGGGCCGGCGACGCCGGTGATGCCGATACCGAAATCGCTCCCCAGCGCCCGGCGCACTCCCTCGGCCATGGCGCGGGCGACCGGCTCGGAGACCGCGCCGTGCTCGGCGATCAGCTCGGGCGGCACGCCGATCAGCTTGATCTTGAGATCGTTGGTGTAGGTCACCGCACCGCCCAGGAAGTAGTCGCTGCTCCCCGGCACGCGGGTGAGTCGCTCGGCGACCAGGCCGCCGGTACACGACTCGGCGGTGGTGAGGGTGCGGCCGGCCGCGCGCAGCAGCCCGCCGACCACGGATTCCATGGTGTCTTCCTCGCGGAAGGCGTAGACGGCGTCGCCGGCCAGCTCGGCAAGGCGGGAGGTCATGGCGGCGAGCCGTGCGCGGCGCTCGTCGTCGGTGCCCTCCGCGGTCGCCCGCAGGCGGATGTCGCTCGGGCTCGCCAGGATGGTGATGCTCTCGCGGCCGAATTCGGCGTAGGCTGGGGAGACCCGCTCCTCCACTGCCGATTCGGGCAGGCCGGCGATCTTGAGCGTCGCCGTCTCGCGGCCGACGCCCCCCGACCGCTCGGCGAGCCAGGGATCGAGATAGACGTCGATCAGCCCCTCCAGCTCGACCGGCACGCCGGGGAAGAGGAAGAGCGTCGAGCCGCCGCCCTCCTTCTCAAACACCATGCGCTGCCCGGGCGCCGTGCCGCGGCGGTTGGCGAGCACCTCGGCGCCGTCGACGATGAGCGCCTGCCGGTTGTTGATCTCCGGCATCCGAAGCCCATGCTCGCGGAAGCGGCGTTCGATGGTGGCGAGCACCTCGGCGTCGGTGTGCAGCCCGCGGCCGAGCGCCGCGGCCGCGGCTTCGCGGGTGACGTCGTCCGCCGTCGGGCCGAGGCCGCCGGTGACCAGCACGAGGTCGTGCGCCCGGAGAGCGGCCTGGAGCGCCGCGGCGATCTCCTCGATCGAGTCGCCCGCGACCGCCTTGGCGCGCAGCTCGACACCGTACCGTTCGAGCGACCGGGTGATCTTCAACGAGTTGGTGTCGAGCCGGTCGGTGCCCAGGAGCTCCGAGCCCACGGCGAGGATGGCTGCCCGCATGGGCGGATCATATAACGCAGGGGTGCTAGCATTCGATCGACACCCTATGCCCACCATGAAGCCCTCCGACACCCGCCCCGTCCGCCCCGGCGAAGAGCTCGACACCGCCGCCCTCGCCACCTGGCTCGCCGAGCACCTGTCCGATTTCAGCAGCGGCGCCGGAGCAGAGACGGTCACCGATCTGGCCATTGAGCAGTTCCCCGGCGGCCACTCGAACCTCACCTATCTGATCAGGACAGGTGACCGCGAGCTCGTCCTCCGCCGGCCGCCGTTCGGCTCGAAGGTGAAGTCGGCGCACGACATGGGCCGGGAGTTCCGCGTCCTCTCCCGCCTCTGGACCGTCTACCCCAAGGCGCCGCGTGCGCTCGCCCACTGCGACGACCCGGCGGTGATCGGCGCGCCGTTCTATGTGATGGAGCGGAAGACCGGAATCGTCCTGCGCCATCAGAAGGCTCCGGCGGGGATCGACCTGCCGCCGGAACGGATGCGGCGGATCAGCGAGACGCTGGTGGACGGGCTCGCCGAGCTGCATGCGGTGGATTACGCGGCCGCCGGCCTCGGCGACCTCGGGCATCCCGCGGGCTATGTCGAACGCCAGGTTGCCGGCTGGACCGAGCGCTGGCGCGGCGCGCGGACCGACGACGTGCCGGACGTCGACCGCGCCGCCGCCTGGCTCGCCGGGCATCTGCCTGCGGAGGTGCCGGCCGAGAGCGGCGCCGCGCTCCTGCACAACGACTACAAGTACGACAATCTCGTGCTCTCCCCGGACCTCGGCGGCATCCACGCCGTCCTCGACTGGGAGATGGCCACCCTCGGCGATCCGCTGATGGATCTCGGCACCAGCCTCGCCTACTGGATCGATCCCGAGGACGACCCGGCGCTCCGCACCCTGCCGGCCGGCCCCACCACCCTGGCCGGCAACCTCGGCCGCGCCGCGGTCGTCGAGCGCTACGCCGCGGCGAGCGGCCGGAATGTCTCGAACATCCTCTTCTACTACGTCTTCGGCCTCCTCAAGGTCACCGTCATCGCGCAGCAGATCTATTACCGCTACAAACAGGGCCTGACGAAAGACGAGCGCTTCGCCGCCATGATCGGCGCCGTCCGCCTCCTCGGCCGCACCGCCGGCCAGGCGCTGGACAAGGGACGGATCGACCGGTTGGGGTGAACGTCTTCAGCAGTTACAGTAGTTCGCGACGAGCGATGCGATCTATACTTCGGTCCGGCCGGCTTCCAGGCCGTGGCCCGGTCCTGGAGCCGAGCCCGGGCAAGCTGCGGGGCTTCGGCGCACAGTGCTGGCGCTCCGACTCTCTGCCTCTGAGAGTCCCACTCTCTGCCCTGGAGGGTCCCACTCTCAACGGCTGAGTATCCCACTCTCTGCCGCTGAGACTCCGACTCTCTGCCGTAGAGAGTGGGATACTCAGCCGCTGAGACTCCTACCCTCTGTCGCTGAGACTCCTACCCTCTGTCGCTGAGACTCCTACCCTCTGTCGTTGAGACTCCTACCCTCTGTCGTTGAGAGTCCCACTCCTGCCGCAGTGCTCGCCTTCGGATCGACCCACCGTCGCTTCCAGGAGAGGAAAGGGGCGATGGCGAAGGCCCGGGGGCTGTCCGGCCTGAAACCTCCCTGGGCGCTCTCGCCGCCCGTCGCCAGACGGCGACGAGCAGCCCGCAACCGCGGCCAGGACCGGCCGCAAACAGAAGCCCAGGAGCAAGAGACCGGGGAGAACGGCGTGCAGGAGCAGTCTGTCCCAGGTGACCGGGACCAGCTCGGCCGGGTCGGCGTGCGCCACGTAGGCAAGCAGCCCGACGGCCATCGGTGCCGCGACCGCAGCCGCCAAGCGTGCCGCCGGCGGGCGCCGCAGACCTTGGAATCCGAGAGCGCCGAGAGCGAGAGCGAGCGGCCAGAAAAACGCCCATCGGTCGCGCGACAGCATCCGTTCGAGCGCCAGGGGAGCGGCGATTCTGGCGTGCGGGATGAGGTCGGCCGCGGCTCGCCGGACGCTCAGGTTGGACAAGTAGCTCTCATCTTGCCGGTTCGGGATGTGCGACTGCCAGGAATGAAGAAATCCGATGGCGGCGGCGACAACAGCCGCTGCCGCGACGGCGGCGGAGATGCGCCTGTGCCGCCTGAAGTTGATCAGCGCGGTCCAGGCTCCGATGCAAACGGCGGCCAGGGCCAACGGCAGCCCCTCGTTCTTCACGAGGACAGCGGCGGCCAGCAGGAGACCGGCGGCCAGCCCCTCCGGCAGACCCGGGCGGGCGAGGAGAAGAAAGATGGCCGCGCCGTAGAAACACGCCAGCGGAAGGTCGCTGTAGCTGCTCAAGGCGCCGCCCTCCCCTTCGAACGCGAGCAAGGGGATGTTGGCCACCACCAGGACCACCCAGAAAGCGGTCCGCCGCCCCAGCCAGCGGCGGGCCTGCGCATAGAGGATCACGAGCAACGCCGGAAAGAACACCGCATAGACCGGCCGGGCGGCGCGGTCGTCGTCGGCCGAGCCGAAGACATCCAGGGCGACGACCTGCGCCAGAGGCATCAAAAGAGGATATTGCGGGTGGCTGACGAACCACTGCTTTTCCCGCAGAACGGAAGGATCGACCGTCCCTTCGTCCCAGATCCAGCGAGCCTGCATGGACCAGGTCATCCGGCCATCCCAGTCCGAGGCGGGAAATCCCAGGGCGTCCTCCAGCAGGGCTGCCGAGACCAGAATGCCCAGCGCGAAGGCCAGACAGCAGGGTACCCCGACGCTCAACGGCCGCTCACGAATCTGCCGCACAAGACCGGAGCGCGCCGCGCGCCGGAGCGGCTTCCCCGTCCTGGCGAACGCCGCGACCAGGAGGGGCACCAAGGCACCGAAGACGGCCGGGAGCCCGAGGCCGGTGTTCAAAAGATGGGAGAAGACGTAGAGAGAACCACAGATCCAGGCGACGCCCAGAAGATACGAGTACCCCCAGCGCTGAAGGCCGGCCAGAGAGCGCAAGCTGGGGACGAACCCGGTCATCAGCCAACCGGCCACGGAAAAGAGGCCCACAGCAAGCAGGCCGGCGACACCAGGGATCATCGGGTTATTTGGCTCATTGGCTCATTGCGCCCACCGCCTCGGCCACTTCCGCGACGAATTCATCACGCGGCACCGCGCGCGCGGGAGCTCCGGAGGGGGAGGCGATCACCACCCACGACAGAGCCGATCGCCGGACTTTCCGGATGTCCTTGGGCTTCAAAGCGGCCAACGACCCCAAAAGCACAGCCTTGCGGGGAGCGAGCTCATAGCGAACCCAGAGCGGTGAAGCCTCACCCGGCGGTCCTGCGTCGACGAGGAAGTAGCCCTCTCCCTCCGGGATCAGACGCCTGATCGCGGCGAGACTCTGGACGTAGGGCTTCCCCAGGAGCCTGCCGCGTGCTTCCAGGGAGCCGAGATGCATGGACTCGCGGCCACGGCTGAAGTGGAGCTCCATCCTGGCGACCGTCGCCGGGAGGGCCGAGCCGAGAAACAACGTCAGGCCGGCCAGACCAGCGAGCCCACGAAGGCAAGCAAACCACTTCATGAAGCAGGTTTCTACCATGTCCCGCGCCTGGCGTCATGCAACGGCCGGCCGGCAGGAGGCGGGGTTCCAACTCCCCCTGCCGGCGAGCTCCGCCTCAGGCGGCGCGACGCTCCTCATCCTGTTGGTAGCCCCAAGGCGGCCAGTCTACGAGGCGAATCACTACCTTCTGATCAGGATCTTGCATAGGGCCCCCAGCAGCAGTGCGACTCTGGTCCCAGACCGGGAAGTCGAGAGCGACAATCGCTTCCCGATCAAGCTGCCGGATCTTGCGCAGGGCCTCAAACAAGGGAGAGGAGTCGGACTTCAGATTAAGCTTCGCGTGGAATTCCTTAATCGACATGGTTCCCTTCTCCTTTCAAAAGAGTAATTCTCGTTCTGCTGCTGACTGGGAAAGTCTACTACGAACGGGGACAGGCTGACTGCGGATGACGGAATTCTAAATCCTGCCGTCGATCGGGTCATTCTCTCCTGGATCGACCGCCTCCTCGCGGGCATCCGTGCTCTCACGGTGCGCGAGGGGAGCCTGATCCCCCATCACCGCCCGCAGCACCCCATTCAACACAATCCCCAACGTGATCGCGATCACCACCGCGTTGCTGAGAAACAGCTTCCCCGTCGGCGGAAGGGACGCGAGCCAGTCTTTCTGCGCGGCGGCGGCCAGCGGAAGGGTCAGGGCGGCGATCAGGGTGATGGCCGTGGTCAACAGATAGACGTCGTCCTTCGGACCGCAGGCAAGGAGGCGGAGGCCGGCGGTGGCGATCATGCCGCAGATGACCAGGAAGACGGCGCCCACGATCGGCCGCGGGATGAGCACGAGGAGCGCGCCGAGCTTCGGCGACAGGCCGTAGAGCAGGAGGATCAGCGCGGCGATCTGCACCACGCGGCGGCTCGCGACGCGGGTGGTGGCGATGACGCCGATGTTCTGCGCGTAGGTGGTGAGCGGCAGCGCTCCGAAGAGCGGACCGATCGCCGAGGCGAGCCCTTCGACGGTGATGCCACGGTGGATGTGGCGCATGCGGAAGGTGACTCCGGAGACCGCGCAGGTGCCCGCGTAGTCGCCCACCGATTCGCTGATCGAGCCGATGAAGCCGACGATCACGCCGAGCACCGCGCCTCCCGCCCACTGCCAGCCGAGCCCCGGACCTCCGAAGAGAAACAACCGCGGCAGGCCGATCCAGGGCGCCCGCTGGAGCGCCGAGAAGTCGGCGAGGCCGAGCGGTCCGGCAAGGCCGACGCCGCAGAGCATCAGACTGAAGAACAGCGCGCCGCGCGCCAGGACGCCGAGACGGAAACGGTGACCGACGACGGTGAAGGCGACGATCAGGACGACCGCGAGCACGGCGAGGCCCAGCATCCCCGGCCGGGGATCGGAGAGCAGCCAGCCGCCGGCCACGCGGGCGAGCGAGAGGCCGATGGTCAGCACCACGATGCCGCAGACGTAGGGCGGCAGGAAGCGGCGGAGCGGCGTGAGGATGCCGGTGACTCCCACCACCGTTTCGAACAGGCCGCCCACGAAGCCGGCCATCCACATCGCCGGGGCTCCAAAGATGGCGCCGGCGGTGGCCATCGCGCCGGTGTCGGTGGCGGACGGACCGAGCACCGACGGCAGCCGGTTGCCCCAGGTGGCGTTGACGAACGTCGCCACGCCCATGCACACCAGGCACGCCGAGATCATCGCCGCCGCCTGCGCCGCGGTGTAGCCGACCGCGCCGGCCACGACGATGGGCAGCACGTACGGTGAAACGTCCACCAGCGTGTGCTGCCAGGCATAGAGAAGGGTTTCCCAGGGCGGCGGCACGTCGTCGATGCCATAGTGGGGAGCCGCGACCTCGAGGTCGTCCTCCCAGACCCGTTCCTCGCCCCGCGCGTCCGCTGGTGGCTTCGGTGTCGTCGATGTCATGCTGGAGCGCTACTGTACCGATTCATGAACGCCGCTTCCACCGGTTACACTTGGAGTCATCATGCCTCCTTGTGCCGGCTGCTTCGCGGAGGTGCCCGACGGCAGCGCGATCTGTCCGGCGTGCGGCGCGCCGTCCGCGAGCGGCGAGCCGACCCTCTGCCCGACCCTTTGCGACATTCCGACGCCCGCCCTTTTCGAACGCGCCGCCCAGATCGACCGGGAGAGGGCAAGCTTTACGGCCGGTACCGTGCTCGCCTCTCGCTACCGCATCGTCACCGCGCTGGGGCGCGGTGGCATGGGGGAGGTCTACCGGGCCGACGACCTGAAGCTCAATCAGGGGGTCGCGTTGAAGTTCCTACCGTGGGCGCGCGCGTCCGATGCGGTCTCCCTGGGCCGCCTGCGGCAGGAAGTCCGCCTGGCCCGCCAGATCTCCCATCCGAGCGTCTGCCGGGTCTTCGATCTGGGCGAGATCGAAGGCCATAGCTTCCTGTGCATGGAGTACATCGACGGCGAGGATCTGGCGAGTCTCTTGCGCCGCATCGGCCGGCTGCCGGTGGACAAGGCGCTCGAGATCGCCCGCCAGCTCGCGGCGGGTCTCGCCGCCATCCATGACGGCGGCCTGCTGCACCGCGACCTGAAGCCCGGCAATGTGATGATCGACGGTCGCGGCAGGGCCCGGATCACAGATTTCGGGCTTGCCACCCCGGCCGGCGAGGCAATCACCGGCCGGCAGGCGGGCACTCCGTCCTATATGGCGCCGGAGCAGCACGCGGGCCACGAGGCCAGCGTGCTGACCGATCTCTATGCGCTCGGGCTCGTCGTCTACGAGATGCTGGCCGGCCACCCCGTCTGGTCGGCTGAGGGCGGACCGGAACGGCCGACGCTTCCGGCGAGCGTCGCGGAAGGGGTCGACGCGCGGATCAAGGCGGTGCTGCTGCGTTGCCTGGAATCCGATCCCAACCGCCGGCCGGCTTCAGCTCTCCATGTCGTGGCGGCCCTCACCGGCCGGGACCCTCTGACCTTGGCCGTCGCCGACGGCCTCACCCTGTCGCCGGAGGCGGTCGCCGCCGACCCGCGGGTCGGGAGCCTGCGGCCGGCGGTGGCCACGGCTCTTCTGGTGGCGGCACTCGCCTGCCTCGGTGGCGTGGTCGCCCTCTCGGGCCATGTCCAGGCGTTCTGCCAGATCCCCTCCCCGCGTCCGCCGGACGTCTTGAGCGAGCGCGCCCGGAACCTTCTGCACGAGACCGGCTACTCGATTCCTTCTCGCGACTGGAGCTCCGGGTTTTCCTTCGACCCGAGCTACAGCCGCTTTCTCGCGACCGAGCGATCCGGAGCTGAAGCAAGACGTCTCCTCGCAACAGGCCGGCCCCCGCTCTATGTGTTTTGGTACCGGACGAGCCCCGGCCGCCTGACCTCCCCCGCCAGCGTCGCGGCGGCGGGGCCACCACGACACGCGCCGGGCGAGGCCTACGTAGAGCTCGACCTGAGCGGCCGTCTCCATCATCTGGAGGTCTTCCCTCGCGGTGACGCACCGGCCCGGACGGCGGCTGTCGAGCCGGATTGGCCGGCCCTGCTCGCCACCGCTGGATTCGATGCCGCGAATCTCAAGCCCGTCCCTCCACTCGGGGCTCCGCCCGTTTTTGCCGACCGCCGCGCCGCCTGGGACGGAACCTACCCTGGCACTCCTGGGTTGCCGGTCCATATCGAGGTCGCCGCCTTGCAGGGAGCGGCCAATTGGCTCGACGTGACGGGGCCTTGGGCTCGCTACCGTGATCCCGAACCGGGCCACGAAGGGCTCGGAGGCCTGACCGTGGCTGCCGTCCGCCTGGCGTTCCTGGTGACCACGTTCCTGGCGGGCATCCTCCTGGCCCGGCGCAATCTCCGCCTCGGTCGGGGCGACCTGCGAGGCGCGTTCCGGCTGGCGGTCTTTGCGTTCTCGATCACTCTGATCGGTTGGCCGCTGAGCGGGAAGCACCTGCTGGTTCAAGCGCAGCAGGAATTCAGCAGCGAGTTCGCCGCCGCTCTCTACGCCGGTTTCTACTTCTGGCTGTTCTATCTTGCCTTTGAGCCGTCCGTCCGGCGCCTCGCGCCGGAGCGGATCGTCTCTTGGAACCGTCTTCTCGCCGGCAGGCTCCGAGATCCTCTCGTCGGCCGCGATCTGCTGATCGGCTGCCTCTTCGGGCTTGCCAAGACGGTGTTGAGCTACGCCAGAGGGTTGCCGGACAAGCTGGTTTTCGAGCGGCCTTTGATCGAGAGCCTGGGCAACAGTCTGCAAGGCTCCGCTCATCATCTGATCGAGCTCCTCATCGCCGGGCCTGCGTTGACCATCATCATCATGCTTCTCCTGCTGGCGTTGCGCATCGTGCTGCGGCGAGAGGTCTTCGCGATGGTGATCCTTTGGGTCTTATTGACCTGGGGAATGGCGACTCCCGGGCCCTACACTGGCCTGAACCTGGCTTGTTCGGGACTCGGATCTCTGCTCGTGGTCATTGCCTATGTCCGCTACGGCGCCGTGACCGGCACGATCCTCTGGGTGGTCTACGAGCTGTGCCTCGGCTATCCCCTGACGCTCGACACCTCGGCGTGGTACGCCGGAGGCGGCTTCTTCGCGGTCCTGACTGTTGCTGCCCTGGCCCTCTACGGCTTCGCCACCTCCGTGGCCGGCCAGCCGTGGTTCACGCGCAGCGGCGTGCTGGACGACTGAACGGGCGGCGGAGCGCGAAGCAAAACTCAGGGCTCCTCCTCTGCGTAGAAGACAAGGCTCGGCACCGACGGCACCAACGCAGAGGACCCGCAGATCGGAGACTCCATGGCTATCCGGCCTCTTCACTTTCCCTTGGCAGCAGCCCTCGCCATGCTTCCCGCCCTTCTTCCGGCGCCCCTTCCCGGCGCGCCCTATCTGGTGAAAGACCTCAACACCGTCCCGGTGTTCGAGCGGGGCCAAGTCGACCTCGAAGGGCAGGGGATCGGTCCGGGGGTCTCCTACTTCGCCGCCGGCGAGCCGGCGCACGGCGTCGAGCTGTGGCGGTCGGACGGCACGCCCGGCGGCACCGAGCGGCTGACCGACATCTGCGCCGGCCCCTGCTACGGGAATCCGGACCTCATGACGGTCCACGCCGGGCGGGTCTTCTTCACGGCGTCCGACGGCTACTCGGGCGAAGAGCTGTGGGTGAGCGACGGCACACCGGGAAGCGAGCGGCGGGTGCGGGACCTCTGCCCCGGGCCGTGCAGCGCGATCGCCGGGCCGCTCCAGGCGGTGAGAGACCGGCTCCTTTTCGCCCCCTACTTCCCGGACGACGACTCGCACGGTCTCGAGCTCTGGCAGACCGACGGCACCCGCGACGGGACGGCCCTGGTGAAAACCCTCTGCGCCAGCTACGGCTGTGACCTCTTTTCGCCGCTGACTCCGGTCACCGCTCCGGACGGCGACCGGGCCGTGTTCCTCCTCAGAGGGTTCACCGGCCTGGAGCTGTGGGTGACGGACGGCACCGCGGAGGGCACCAGGTCCTTTCATGACCTCGGCAGCGAGATCCCCCTCTCCACGTTCAACCGCGTGAGCCCGGGCGATGGTTTTGCCTGGGTCTGGGCCGCGGACGGGCTCTGGCGCACCGACGGAACCGCCGCCGGGACGTTCCGCCTCAAGCGGATCGAGGAGCTCGCCCTCCAGCCGGACGCCATCAATGACTTCGCCGGGGGAGAGCGCTGGCACGGCCTTCTCCTCGGGTTCCTCTGGCAAGGGGAGCTGATCCGCTCGGATGGCACCGCCGCGGGGACTTTCCGGATCGCCAAGGTCGCCCACAGCGAGGCCGTGAAAGGCTTCGCCTCCCTGGACAGCGGGCTCCTCTTCCAGGTCAACGACGAGGTCACGAATGCCGCCGTCCTGTGGAGCTCCGGGGGCACGGCGGACACCACGGGTCCGGCGGTCGATCTCGAGCCCCTGGGGCAGATCTCGGGGCTGGCCCGCCTCCGCGACGACTGCGCGATGTTCCGCGTGGAGGCCACCGCGGACCCCGACCGGCCGCAGCTCTGGGTGACCGACGGCAGCGCGGCGAGCACAGAACGGGTCGCAGTCCCTCCCGCGGGCTTCTCCGCCGGAGCGTTCTTCCCGACCGGCGACGGCCGCGCCTTCCTCTTCGGCAACCGCGACGGCGACGACCTGTGGATCACCGACGGCTCCGGCGCCGGCACCCGCAAGGTGCGGAGCTTCCGCGGCAGTCCCCCCTCGTCGGGTCCGTACGAGCAGGCCGCCCTGGGGGGCAAGCTCGTCTTCGCCGCGGTCACCGGTGATCGGGAGGCCCCTCTCTTCATTTCCGACGGCACCGCCGCCGGCACCCGGGTGCTCACCCAGAAGGCCAACCGGGCCTACGGGTTCTTCCCCTCCGGCGGCCGTCTCCTCTTCAACGCCTCCTCCTCCGGCGGCTATCCTCCATGGATCTGGACGACCGACGGCACCCCCGGCGGCACCACCGTGTTGACCCAGCGCACTTGGCTCTCCAGCCCGGCGCTGCTCGACGGGCAGATCCTGTTCAACGGAACCGCGGTCGGGACCGGAGCCGAGCTGTGGACGACTGACGGCGTCACCCGGACCGCCAGCCTGGTGAAAGACATCGACCCCTTCACTTCGACCATCCTCCACCACGAGTGCGAGGCGGAATCCTCGTATCCAGTCGCCGGCGGGATCGTGGGCGGGCGCCTGCTCCTCGCCGCGGACGACGGCCGCTCCGGCCGCGAGCTCTGGTCGAGCGACGGCACGGCGGCCGGCACGGTGCTGGTGCGGGACATCAATCCCGGGCGCATCCAGATCCGCCCCACCCCCTGCGAGGATCCGCCTCGCGGCCCGCACCGCTCCGACCTCGGCCTCTCCTCAAGCCCGCAGGGCTTCGTGGTCCTCGGCAGCATCGCCCTCTTCACCGCCGACGACGGCCTCGTGGGCCGTGAGCTCTGGGTGACCAACGGCACCTTCCGCGGTACCCACCGCGTGGCCGACCTCATCCCGGGCCCGCGCGGCTCCGAACCGCACGATCTGGTGCTCTTTCATCGCCGCGTCTACTTCCTTGCCGCCAACCCTGGCCAGGGCGAGTCGCTCTGGCAGACCGACGGCACCGCCCGGGGCACCGTCCGCGTCAGCGACCTCGTTGTGGACGATGAGCCCTCCTGGGCCAGCGGCCTGACGGTCGCCGGCGACCGTCTCTTCTTCGTCGTCTACAACGAGACCACCGGTGCCGAGCTGTGGGCGAGCACCGGCGATGCCGGCGATGACGCCGGCACCGGCCTGCTGGTCGACATCAACCCCGGTCCCGGCAGCTCCTCACCGCAGTCGCTGACCGCGGTCGGCGGTATCCTCCTCTTCGCCGCCGACGACAACCTCACCGGCCTGGAGCCCTGGCGGACCGACGGCACCGCCGCCGGAACCGTCCGGCTCGGCGACATCTCCCCCGGCCGCGACGCCTCCTCGCCCGGCCCCTTCACCGCGATCGACCACGTCGTCGTCACCGGAGCCGACGACGGCGTCCATGGCCGCGAGCCGTGGGCGATTCCGCGGCAGGATCTCGTTCCGTAGCCGCCAAGACCGGGCCGATAAAGATCCGGATGATAGGCTGACTCCAGCTCCATGCTCGCCGCCCTCCTCCGCTTCCATCTCCACGTCGGCGCCCGGCTGGCGATGCGGACGTTCGTGCCGGTTCTGGTCGCCGCGGTGGCGGGGATCATGCTGCTCGGCAAGGACTTCCTGGCGTCGTTCTCGGTGCTCCTCTGGGGGCCGGGCTCGAAGGGCGGCTCGGGAGCTCTCATCGCCGTGTTCTGCTACGTCGCGGCGGCGAGCGCGGCGCCGCGGGTGTGCCGAGGGCTGGATGGCTGGTTGCGCCACCTGCCGATCGGCGGTCTCGCGCAACGACGGGCGGCGGCGCTCGCCATCGCGATGTCGCAGGTGCCGCTCCTCGCCGGATTGGCGTTCCTCTCCCTGGCGGCCACCCGGATGGGCCGGGCGACGATCGTCGACGTGCTGGGCCTGCTGATCTGCCCCGGCGCGGCATCTCTGCTCGCCATGCCGGTGGAGCGCCCCTGGCTGACCCGCCCGCTGGCTCTCGCCGCGGCGGTGGTGGCGGTCTCTGGCGGCTGGCTGCTGCTCGCCGCCGGAATCGCTCTCCTCACCGCCGCCGATCTGTGCGCCGGGGAGATTCCGCGGGCAAAGCATCCCTCGCTGGCAGGGCGGGGAACGCGGCAAGCGATCGGACGCTGGACCGGCGCCCTGGTCGAGGTGCGGATCGCCTGGCGGGCGCTGCGCTGGCGGCTCCTCTCCGCGGCGGCTTTCGGGCTGCTGCCGCTCGCCGGCGCGGCGGCGTTCGTCGCCCACAACGAGCTCGCGCCACGCCATGTGCGCCTCGCCGCGCTCCTCGGCGGCGCCTGCTCGGTGGTCTTCCTGTTCTCCGACCTGGGCGAGGTGCTGGGTGCGCTGCGGCCGGCGTGGCCGTGGTCGCGCTCGCTCCCCTGGTCGGCCCGGCGGCGGGTCCTGTTCGACGCCGGCTTCCTCGCCGTCCACGCGATTCCGACCCTCCTGCTGACCGCCTGGATCGACGCCCCGTCGTGCCTCGCCGTGCTGGCCGTCACGCCGTGGCTGGCGGTGCGCTCCGCCGGCGCCATGCGGCGGGCGCCGGAGAGGCGGACCGGCGCGTCCGGAGAGATCCTGATGGAAGGTCTCCTGCTCGCCGCCGCGGTGGCCCTCGTCCCCTGGATCGCGCTCCTGCCACCGTTCGCGACGCCCTGGGCGGTGCGTGCCGCGGCGGCGCGGGACCGCCAACAGAAAGTCAGCCGCTGGCTGGAGCTGCACCACCTCGCGGTAGGCGATCCGCAGTCGTGGAGCGCTTGAGATCCAATCACTATGATCCGATTTCACAAGACGTCCTTTTCCTACCGCGCCGGCGAGCCCGTCCTCGCCGGCGTCGATCTCGAAATCGGCTCCGGCCTCACCCTTCTCCTCGGTCCCAACGGCTGCGGCAAGAGCTCGCTTCTCAAGCTAGCCGCAGGCGTGGAGGAACCGGATGAAGGAAGGGTGGAGATCGACGGTCACGACCTGTGGAGCGACGAGGTCGCGGCACGGCGGACGCTCGCCTACGTGCCCGAGCAGCCGGACCTGACGCCCTATGCCACGGTGCGCGAGATCCTCGCGCTCGTCTGCCGCCTGCGCGGCGAGCCGCGGGAGAAGGGCGAGGAGGCGCTGGAGCTGGTGGGCCTGCGCGCCCTCGCCCACCGCTCGGTGCGTGAGCTGTCGATGGGCCAGCGCCGCCGCGCCGTCCTCGCCGCCGCCCGCGTCGGCACACCGCGCCACGTCCTCCTCGACGAGCCGCTCGAAGCCATGGACCGCGGCGCCCGCGAGGACATCCTCACCTGGATCGACGGTCTGCTCGCGGTCAATTCCGGAGGCACAGCGGACACCGCGGTGCTCGTCGTCTCGCACGACATCGAGCCCTTCGTGCCGCGCGCCACGCGGGCGCTCACGGTGCGGGAGGGTCGGACGGTGACGGTCGATCCGTTGCCTGGGGATACGGCGGAACGGTTGGCTTTGATGGAACGGTGGGCGCGGGGGGAGGCCTAATCCGCCCCCGCCTCCCCGCGCTCACTGACCGGAATCCGCCAGCTCACCATGAAGCGGCCTTCCCTCGCTTCGAAGGTCAATCCCTCCCAGCCGAACAGCCGCGCGAGGCGTTCGAGGAGGCGCCGGCCGCCGTAGGGCTCGATGCGGATCGATCCCCGCTCATCGTCCCGGGTCTCGTTTTCGACCTCGCAGAGCAGCTCGCGGCGGCCGCGGTCGACGAACAGTCCGAGGCGCGGCACGGAGCCCGGCCGGCCGTGGCGGACGGCGTTGACCAGCACTTCTTCCAGAAAGAGACCGAAGCCGCCGCGCACCGGCATCGGGAACCAGAAGGTCGCCGGCCAGTCGAAGGACAGGGACAGGACGTCGCCGGCCGAACCAGTTGATCGCGCGAGGGCTCCGTTGTCCCAGCACAGGCTGGAGCGCAGATCCGGGTCCGCCGCGACCCGCGCGAAGACCCTGTCCAGGGCGGCGAGCGTTTCGCGGGCGTGCGAGGGCTCGATGGCGCAGGCCGGCGGGAGCGGCGGCTCGGCGTCCCAGTGGTCCAGCACCCAGGCGGTGACGCCGATGCGGCGCTCGACGTAGGCGGAGAGCCAGGCGATGAAGGTGTGATTGGTGCGGTCGGCGCCGTTCTCGTCGCGCGCCAGGACGTGAGCGAGGACCCGCACGAGGGTGTCGATGCCGTGGCTCAGGAGACCGGCGAGGCGGCGTCTTTCTTCGCCGCGGGCGCCGTGGACCAGATCCTCGGTGAGGAGCGCGAGGTCGGCGTCGGGCTCCAGGACGAAGAGCACGCCGAGCCGGTGGCGCTCGTCGGCGTGCAGGGCCTCGATGGGCGCGGTCACCGCCACCGAACGCACGACCGCGTAGCGCGTCTCCAGCTCTCCCGCTTCGCTGCGCAACCGGAGTGGCAGGCCATAGGCCCGGCGGGCGTCGGGACCGGCCATCTGCATCCGTTCGTAGTGCCGGCGCTCCCGGTCGCCGCCCGCGACTAGGTCGGCGATGCGCACGCCGGCCTGGATGCCGAGGCGTCGCGCCGCCTCGTTGCCGAACACCACGGCATCGGAGTTCGGATCGACGACCAGGAGCGGCACCTGCATCGTGTTGAGCAGGTTCTGCTTCTCGGCCAGCGCGCGCTCGGCCTTCTCCTGCGCCTGCTCGGCGCGCCGGCGGTAGAGCTCGAAGCCGCCGAGGAGGAGCGCCATGGGGAGGAGTAGGAGGGCGAGCGACACGACCGGAAAGCCGGCCTCGGTCTTGGGGAAGAGGATGATCAGCCAGTCGCGCGCGGCGACCTGGAGCGCCGCGACGGCTCCCTGCCCTTCGACGACGCTGTGCTGCACGCTACCCGGCGTGACGAACAGCCCCTCCCGCCGCTCCCGCTCGGCGGCGGCGGCCACGGCGCGGGAGAGCAAGCGGTCGCGGCCGGCGGGGAGCGCCGCGGCGGCATCCGAGACGGCGGTCCACGGGCGCCAGCGGTCTTCGGGCGGCGCCGGCAGGGTGACCACCTCGGCGATCAGCGGCGGATCGATCTGCCGCGCGAAGGCCCGCCAGTCGAGATCGAAGGTGATGTCCGCGCCGAGGATGCCGGTGGTCCCCGAGCCCGGATCGACGTATGGCACGGTGATCGTCGCCACGACTCCCTGGCCGCCGAGGTCGAGATAGAGGCCGGAGTAATAGACCTGCCCGGCCGGCTTGGTGAAGTCGAACTGGAAGAAGAACTCGTTTGACACGAAGCTCGGGAGCTGCGGCAGCTTGCGCAGCTCGCGCCCCTCGTCCTCCGCCGCCCGGCGGCGCGCCGCGGGATCGGCGGTCAGCTCGCCGAGCGGCATGGTGACCAGGGTGCCGTCCTCCGACAGCGCATACACCCGAGCCACCCGGGGCGGCCGCGGACCGGGCACGGCGGGCAGCGGATGGGCGGCGAGCGCGGCGCCCATGCGTTCGCCGAGGTGCAGGAGACGGGGGGCCACGCCGAGGAGAAAGCGGTCGGCCGGGTTGTTCGCGGCCTCCACGTCCAGCGCCTTGCGGCGGGTCACGACGAGCCACGTGTCATCAATCTCCAGAAACCTCTGGGAGCGGAGTTGGAGCGGCGAGCGGCTTCCGGGCTCCGGCCCTGGTGCGATGGGCACCCAGTGGACCGGCTCCGTGGTGGAATCCTCCACCGGGCTCGCCAGCAGATCGCGGATTCCCGCCAGCGCGGGGGGCACCGAACGCCGGTCCTGCCAGTCGGCGATCTCGCCGTAGAGGCGGGCGCGCTCGGGATCGGCGATCTGGGCGCGGTAGCGCTTGAGCGCGAGGTGGAGCCAGGCGGTGACACCCGGCGTCTCGGTGGGCCGCGGCGGTGTCTTGTCCTGCACCAGCCGGAAGAGCGCCGCCGCCTGCTCCTCCCCCACCCGCCGGTGCCACTCACTGCGGACCGAGGCGACCGTCAATGCCGCGAGCGCGACGAACAGGGCGGCGCCCAGGTAGAGGAGATGCGGCGTGCGGGATCGGGGAGAGCGCATGCCGGAGTAGAGTAAGCCCATGCCCTGGGAGGACGCCACCGAGACCCTTGACGGAGTCGCGGTCCGCCGGCCGATCGCGGTCGTCGAGGACCACCTGTTCCACATCACCGAGCTGCTCCAGGCCCTGGAGGCGGAGGCGCCCGAGCTGCTCCGGCACACCGCCGTCCTCTGCCTCGAACGGCCCGGGCCGGACACTACCGCCGCCGTGGCCCGTTGGGTCGCCGCCTGGCCGGCCCTCCGGGTGGCGGCGGCGGTGCCCGCGGGAACGGCGGCCGTCTCTCTCGATCCTCAGATCCTCACCGTGCAGCACGCCTTCTGCCGCACCCTGGCCGGCATGCTCCGTCCGGGCGGCCTGCTGCTCCAGGACATCCAGCTCGCCACCCTCGCGTTCGTCCCCGCGGATCGCTGGTGGGAATCGATCTACCTGGCCGCGACCGTCCGCGGCCTCTTCCCCTCGCGCCCGCCGGTCTGCCGCTTCGTCTCCAACAAGAGGGGGTACGAGGCCACCTTCGGCCGCGATCTGGCCGAAGCCGGCTTCGATCCACGCGACGTGATCGAGAAAGGCGATCTCCGCCAGGTGCTGGTGCCGACCCTGCGCGCCTTCCTGGCCCGCCGCTTCCCCTGGGATCTGGAAACTGTCCCTGGACAGCCGCCGGCCGCGGTCGGCGCGACGGACGAAGACCGCCGGGAGGTCGAAGCCGCGCTCGACCTCACCGCCTGGCTCGCCGCCGACGGCGGCCTCGACCTCGGAGGCCGCCTGCTGTCTGGAGACCGGGTCCGCCTGCGCGCCGGCAGTCCGGAAGCGGAGACCTGGAAGAGTCTGCTCAACGACCGGCTCACCGGCGGCGAGGGTCTTCCCGTGGTCGCCATCGGAGAGCGCGTCGGGCCACCCGGCGCCCTCCGCGCCGAAGCCACCAACGCCGCCGCCCGCCACCTCCACCTCCTGCGCAGCCGCCTCAGCGATCCGGGGGCCATCGTGACCGCCCGGCATGCGTACCGGCTGCGCGACGAGCTGCGGGTGGGGGTGGGGCGGCTGCGGTAGGTTGACAAGGACCTCAAGGACATCAAGGACGGCAAGGACCTCAAGGACATCAAGGACGGCAAGGACCTCAAGGACATCAAGGACGGCAAGGACCTCAAGGACATCAAGGACGGCAAGGACCTCAAGGACATCAAGGACGGCAAGGACTTCAAGGACGTCCCGCAGCACCGTCTTCTTTTTTGCTTGTCGTCCTTGATGTCCTTGAGGTCCTTGATGTCCTTGTCTTTTTCCAACCTCCACCAACCTCCACCCACCTCCCCAAATCCCCGGAGGTCGCGGCATATCCCCGCCCCGGCCCTTCTTCCTACTCTGGCCTTTGAACCGTCAGAGAGGAGGAACCATGGCCCGTTCCCTGTTCGCCCGCAAGCCGCTCAGCGTTCTGTTGGCCGAGCTTCACGGCGAGAGCCGCCTGCGCCGGGTGCTCGGACCGTTGCAGCTCACCGGTCTCGGCGTCGGCGCGATCATCGGCGCCGGCATCTTCGTCACCACCGGCGCCATCGCCCGCAATGTCGCCGGACCGGCTCTCATGCTGTCGTATGTGGTCGCGGGGTGCGCCTGCGTGTTCGCGGCGCTCTGCTATGCCGAGCTGGCGTCGATGGTGCCGGTCGCGGGGTCGGCCTACACCTACGCCTACGCCACCCTCGGCGAGCTGTTCGCGTGGATCATCGGCTGGGACCTGGTGCTCGAATACGCGGTCGGCTCGGCGACGGTGGCGAGCGGCTGGTCTGGCTACTTCCAGAGCGCTCTCGGCAGCTTTGGCATCACCCTCCCCGCGGCTCTGAGCAGCCCGCCCATCGACTACGACATGGGGGTCGGGCACCTGGTCGCTTCCGGCTCGGTGATCAACCTCCCGGCGGTCGGCATCGTGGCGTTCACCACCATCGTCCTCATCGTCGGCATCCGGGAGAGCGCTCGGCTCAACGCGGCGATGGTGGCGATCAAGCTGGCCGCGGTGCTGTTCGTGATCGTCGCCGGCCTTTTCTATGTCAAAGCCGCGAACTGGCATCCGTTCGCCCCCTACGGCCTGACCGGGGTGAATTTCTTCGGCCACACCCTGCTCGGCCAGACCGACGCCGGCGGCCGGCCGCTCGGCATGCTGGCCGGCGCGGCTCTCGCCTTCTTCGCGTTCATCGGCTTCGACTCGGTGTCGACCCATGCCGAGGAGGCCCGGCGGCCACAGCGCGACGTGCCGATCGGCATCATCGCCTCGCTCATCCTCTGTACCCTGCTCTACCTGGGCGTCGTGGCAGTGCTCACCGGCATGGTCCCCTACCACCAGATCGACGTCAACGCCCCGATCGCCACGGCATTCCAGCAGGTCGGGCTCGGCTGGGCGCAATTCCTCCTCGCGGTGGCCGGCGTCGCGGGGATCACCTCGGTGCTCCTGGTCATGATGCTCAGCCAGCCGCGCGTCCTCCTCGCCATGGCGCGCGACGGTCTGCTGCCCAAGAGCTTCTTCGGCGACATCCATCCGCGCTTCCGCACACCATGGAAATCGACGCTCGCGACCGGCCTCTTCGTCGGCGCGCTCGCGGGTCTGCTGCCGATCCAGGTGCTGCTGTCGCTGGTGAGCATGGGGACGCTGCTGGCCTTCGTCATCGTCTGCGCGGCCGTCCTCATCCTGCGCCGCATCCATCCGGAGGCGGAGCGGCCGTTCCGCGCGCCGCTGGTGCCGCTGGTGCCGATCCTCGGCATCGCCGTCTGTCTGCTGCTGATGTTCTCCCTGCCGTCGGAGAACTGGCTGCGCCTCGTCGTCTGGCTGGCGATCGGCCTCGCCATCTACTTCGGCTACGGCCGGCGACACAGCCTCATGGAGTGACCGGAGCAGCCGCCAGCTCGGTGACGCCGATCTCCAGCCGCCGGACCAGTTCGGGCAGGGCGGCGGCGTCCACCGAGCAGTGGGCGATGCGGAGATAGCGCGGCTCGATCGAGATGAGGCCGGTGTCGTGGTGGTCGAGCAGGTGCCGGCGCACCTGCTCGGAGGTCAGACCGAGCGATTCCGGCAGCTCGACGAGCGCGAAGCAGCCGGAGTTGAACGGCAGCACGGTGAGCCGCCGGGGATCGGTCGCCGCGAGCGCCGCCTTGAGAGCGTGATAGCGCGTTTCGAGGAGGGCACGGACCTTTTCGACCTCCGCCTCGATCCCCTCCTGGCGCAGCGCCTGGAGCAGCACCACCTGGCTCGACGCGCTGGGCGAGCCGATCACCGAGCGCAGCAGCATCTTCATCTTGCTTTCGAGCGCCAGGGCCACCGGCGAGCCCGGCTCGGCGGCGAAGGTGATGAAACCGATCCGGCCGCCGAAGTACGAGAACTCCTTGGTGGCGCCGTCGACCTTCACCGGCACCAGGTTCGGATGCAGGCCGATCAGGTCCCAGAACAGCGACGTGCGCGGGATCTCCGGCTCGAACACCAGACCGGCGTAGGCGTCGTCGCAGATCACCACGAACGGCCGCCGCTCGGCGATGCCGCGGAGCGACGCGATCATCTCCGTCCGCTCCCCGGCGGTCAGCGAATAGCCTCCCGGATTCGACGGCAGGTTGAGCAGCGCCACCGCCGGCTCGCCGTCGGGCAGACCGTCGAGCGCTTCGGCTATGGCGTGCACGTTGTAGCGCCCGTCCACATAGGCCGGCGCCGTGCGCACCACCGCTCCCGTGCGCGCCGCGAAGGTCTGGCGGTAGTTCCCCCAGAACGGCTTCGGAATGGCGAGCGCCTTCCCCTCGCCGCCGAACAGGTCGGCGAGGATCGACAGCGAGTGGGTCAGCCCCGCGGTGACCAGCGGCAGGCTGGACGGCACGCTGTCGCCGGAATCCTCCGAGCGGTGCCGCCGCTGCCACTCGCGCCACAGCTTGCGTACCTCCGGCATCCCCTCGATCGGCGAGTAGAGGAGCGCCTGGTTGCGGTCCTCGGCGGAGAGGCCGGAGAGCGCCGCGGCGAGTTGGGGCAGCGGCACCGCGCTGCCGCGGCCGTCGGTGATCTGGCCGATCGTGCCGTTCAAGGCCTTGCCGCGCGCCTGGGCGCCCTGGGCCGGAATGTCGGGAGGAAAGTAGGCGCGCCGCCCGAGAGGCGAAAGCGCACGGAAAAGCGCCGGGGCACCGTCTTCGAGAGCGGCGTTCACTTCGGCCTGGAGGTCGCGCATGGGCGCGGAGTATACATGCTTGGAGATTACGCGCTTCTTCGATACCGTCTCCCCTCGTGCGGCGAACCCTCTCGATCCTGCTCCTGACGTTCTCATCCGCCCTCGCCCTCCACGGAGCCGCAATGCCCGATCCCCTCTCTCCGATTTCATACACCGTGCGCTTTCCGGCGCCGCAGACCCACTACGCCGAGATCGAGGCGCTGATCCCCACCGATGGCGAGCCCGCGATCGAGCTGATGATGGCGGTGTGGACTCCCGGCTCCTATCTGGTGCGGGAGTTCGCCCGCAATGTCGAGGACCTGACCGCGGCCACCGAGGCCGGCGCGCCGCTGACGGTCGAGAAGACGCGCAAGAACCGCTGGCGCGTCGCCACCGGCGGCACACAGCGGGTGCGCCTGCGCTACCGCGTCTACTGCCGCGAGATGTCGGTGCGCACCAACTTCGTGGACTCCGGCTTCGCCATCCTGAACGGCGCGCCGACGTTCATCACCCGCGCCGGCGCCGAGCACCGGCCGCACGACGTGCAGGTGGTGCTGCCCGCCGCCTGGAAGGAGGCGGTGTGCGCCCTGCCGTCCGGCCCGGCCGGCTCGACGAGCTTTCGCGCCGCGGACTTCGACACCCTCGTCGACTCGCCGCTCTATGCCGGCAACGCCGTGATCCACCGCTTCGAGGTCGACGGCAAGCCGCATCTCCTGGTGGATGAAGGGGAAGACGCCCTCTGGGACGGCAAGCGCGCCGCGGCGGAGCTGGAGCACATCGCGCGCGAGGAGGCCGCCTTCTGGGGCGGCCTGCCCTACGACCGCTACGTCTTCTTCAACCTGATCACCGAGGCCTCGGGCGGCCTGGAGCACAAGAATTCCTGCGTGCTGATGACCAGCCGCTGGCGGCGGCACACGCGGGACGGCTATCTCGGCTGGCTGGGCCTCGCGGCGCACGAGCTGTTCCACGTCTGGAACGTCAAGCGCCTGCGCCCCCAGGCCCTCGGGCCGTTCGACTACGAGAACGAGGTCTACACCCGCGACCTGTGGATTCCCGAGGGGCTGACCAGCTACTACGAAGAGGTGCTGGTGCATCGCGCCGGTCTCGCGACCCGCAAGGAGACGCTGAAGCGCCTGGGCAAGGAGATCGAATCGCTGCAGACCGTGCCCGGCCGGCAGGCGCAGAGCGTCGAGGATGCTTCGTTCGACGCCTGGATCAAGTACTACCGGCAGGACGAGAACTTCGTCAACTCCGGAGTCAGCTACTACACCAAGGGCGGCGTGATCGGCTTCCTGCTCGACGCCAAGATCCGTCACCTCACCGGCGGCCGCGCCAGCCTGGACGACGTCCTGCGCCGCGCCTACTCCCGTTTCTCCGGCGCGCAGGGCTTCCGCTCGGACGAGTTCCGCGCCCTCGCGTCCGAGGTCGCCGGCGCCGACCTCGGTCCCTGGTTCCAGCACGTCCTCGCCACCACGGAAGAGCTCGACTACAAGGAAGCTCTGGACTGGTACGGCCTGCGCTTCACCGAAAGCAAGAAGAGAGATGACGACGACGACGCGGACCGTCCCGGCTGGCTGGGAGCGGACACCGAGATGCAGGGGGGGAGGCTCCTCGTCACCCACGTCAAGAAGGAGACTCCGGCCTACGAGGCGGGGATCAACGTGGGCGATGAGATCGTCGCGGTCGGCGACTACCGCGTCCCCGCGACCGCCGAGGCCTGGAAAGAACGCCTCAAGGCCTATCCACCGGGAACGAAAGACACCCTCCTCGTCGCCCGCCGCGAGCTCCTCCTCCGCCTCCCGGTCACCTTCGCCCAGGAGCCCCGTCTCGTCTGGAAGCTCGAAATCGATCCGCAAGCGACTCCGGAGCAGCAGGCGCATCTCGCCGCCTGGTTGCGGTCGAGTCAAATCGGCCAGCGATGAACACTTGACACGTCAATTGTTGATCCGGTAGAGTCTGGCTCGTGAAGGACGAGGCCAGCGCGTTGCAGCGCGAGATCCAGCAGACCAAGCCGTTCAGCTCGAAGAGCCAGGAGGGGATTCTGGGCCTGCTGCGCACCGCCGACGTCGTCCGCCGCTTCCTGGGCAAGGTGCTGGAGCCGTTCGACGTCACGCCGCAGCAGTACAACGTGCTGCGCATCCTGCGCGGCGCCGGCTGTCAGGGGCTCCCGACGCTCTCGATCGGCGAGCGGATGTTGGAGGAGGCGCCGGGCGTGACGCGGCTGATCGACCGGCTCGAAGCCAAGGGGCTGGTGCACCGCGAGCGCTCACCGCAGGACCGCCGTCAGGTGCTCTGCTGGCTGACTCCAGAAGGGAAGGCGCTCGTCGAGCGGATCGACGCACCGATGGACGCCGCCGACGACGCCACGCTGGGGATGCTGGCGCCCGCGGAGCAGACCGAGCTCATCCGGCTGCTCGACGCCATCCGCGCCGGACACGCTGACTAGGCCGGGAATCATTCGTTCTTGATGCAGCCGTCATTTTCAGTAGGACCAAAAGGAGACTCTCATGTTCCGCAAGCTTCTGACTGCCGCCGCTTTGACCGCCCTGTCCGCCGTCGCCGCCCTGCCCGCGCAGGCCGCCGACACCTACAACGTCGACCCGGGCCACTCCGAGGTCTCGTTCCAGGTGCGCCATCTGGTCACCCAGGTGCGCGGCCGGTTCGCCGAATACAAGGGAACGATCCAGCTCGACACCGCGAAGATGGAGAATTCGAGCGTCGAGTTCAACATCAAGGCCGCGAGCATCGACACCGGCGTCGCCGACCGCGACAAGCACCTCAAGACGGCCGACTTCTTCGACACCGAGAAGTTCCCCGAGATCAGCTTCAAGAGCAAGAGCGTCAAGCAGACCGGCAAGGACACCTACTCGGTCTCCGGCGCCTTCACGATGCACGGCGTGACCAAGGAGATCACCCTGCCGGTGACCTTCGGCGGCACGGCCAAGGATCCCTGGGGCGGCCAGCGCGCCGGCTTCTCCACCGAGACGACGATCAACCGCAAGGACTACGGGATCGTCTGGAACAAGGCGCTCGACAGCGGCGGCGCCCTGCTCGGCGACGACGTGAAGGTCGCGATCAGCCTGGAAGCGGTGAAGGCCAAGGAGGCCGCCAAAGGTAAGTGAAGACGAGCAAGTAAGTGAAGACGAACGCCGCGCGCCTCCTCGACGGGCTCGGGATCTCCTACGAGCTTCGCGACTACCCGGTCGACGTCGACGATCTCACCGCCGAGACCGTCGCCCACAAGATCGGGATGCCGCCCGAGCAGGTGTTCAAGACGCTGGTGGCGCGCGGCGATCGCACCGGACCTCTCTTCGCCATCGTTCCCGGCGACTCCGAGCTCGACCTCAAGGCGCTCGCCCGCGCCACCGGCGACCGCAAGGTCGACACCGTTCCGCTCAAAGAGGTGCAACCGCTGACCGGCTATCTGCGCGGCGGCGTCACCGCGCTGGCGGCGAAGAAGGACTATCCGGTCTGGGCCGACGAGACGATCGAGCTGTTCGACGTGATCTCCATTTCAGCCGGCGCGCGCGGCACGCAGCTCCTCCTCTCCCCGGCGGACTACCTGCGCGCCATCGCTTCCCGGGCCAGTGCTCACGTCGGTACCATTGCGAAGCCGAAGGACTGACGTAGAATCGCGGGAGCATCCGGCGACCTGCCTTTCGTCCCGCGCTCTCCGTCATGGCCGAATCCAACATCCGCACGCCAAGGGCTCCGGCCCCGGTCCCCTTCATGACCATCTCCCCGGAGCGGTTCATCCGCGCCGCGCGGGGCGCGGCGCGGATGCTCCACGTCACCAACGGCAGCGTCGCCGCCGACGGCATCCGGCAGTCCGGTGTCGCGGGAACGGTGACCTTGAGCGCGGACGTGCTGCACGAGGGCCCGACTCCCACCGGGTTGCCGCCGGAGCGCTGGCGCAAGGTGCGCGCCCGCTACCTTGCGGAGTGCGGCTACGGCGGCTATGACGAGTGTCTCGCCGACCTCACCGCCTGGGACCATGCCGTCGACGAGTACCGCTCCTACGACGAGGTGGTCCTCTGGTTCGAGCACGACCTGTTCGACCAGCTCCAGCTCATCCGGCTGCTCGATGGCTTCGCGTCGCGCGACCTCGGCCTCACCAAGCTCTCCCTGATCTGCATCGGCGAGTTCCCCGGCATCGAGCCGTTCTACGGCCTCGGCCAGCTCTCGCCGGAGCAGATGGGCACTCTGCTCACGACGCGGCGGCCGGTGACCAGGGAGCAGCTCGTCCTGGCGCGCCACGCCTGGCGGGTGTTCTGCGCCCCGGAGCCGATCGGCCTCGAGGTCGCCCTGCGCCGTGACACGGCGGCGCTGCCGTTCCTCGCCGGCTCCCTGCAACGGCATCTGGAGGAGTTCCCGTCCACCCGCAACGGCCTCTCGCGGACCGAAAACACGGCGCTGACGGCACTCGAAGCGGCGAACGGCGCGCTGCCGTTCGAGGCCCTCTTCCGGGCCGTGCGGCAGACCGAGGAACGCCCGTTCCAGGGCGACTCCTCCCTGCTCCACTGCCTGGTCGAGCTGTCGACCGATCCGCGGCGCCTCGTCCGCCTCGACCGCGAGGTCTCCGGCAGCTCGCGCAGCCAGAAGGTGACCCTCACCGCCACCGGCCAGGAGGTGCTGGCCGGACGCGACGACTGGGTGAGCATCCACGGCATCGACCGCTGGCTCGGCGGCGTCCATCTGCACGGCCGCGAGGCGCAGTGGCGCTGGGACCCCGAGCGCGGCCGGCTGGTGCCCGGCTCCCTGATGACGGAGTGAAAGGGATGCGAGGATCGATTCTCCTGCTCCTGGCTCTGACGGCGATGGCTGTGGACACGACCTCCTGGACGACCTACCGGGACCCCGCCTTCGGGTTCTCCCTGCGCTATCCCGGATCGCTCATCCTCCTGCCCGAAAAGCCCCTGCCGGAGCGGCGCCCGCCGCTCCTCCACCGCGTCGCCTTCCTCGACCGCGAGCTCGCGGCGAGCGACACCGCGGCTCTGCAACCGCCCCAGCTCGCCGTGGAGGTCTTCGCTCCCACGTCCGGACCGTCCGGAACGTCCGGATCATTGCGCGACTGGCTGGCGGCGAACGGACGGCTGCCGGCCGGCGGCGGCGTGACGGTCCTGAAGCTCTCCGGAGCGCGCGAGGCGGTGCGCGTGCTGGACTCGCGTCTGTCGGCACCCAATGAGTTTTTCTATTACGCCACGGAGCGCGGAGTGATCGCCCTGATTCCGCTGGGAGCGGAGGGCTCGGCCATGGTGGGGACGTTCCGCCTCGGCGCGGAGAAGTGAAGCCCGGCCGGCGGAGCGATCCGCCGGCCGGAAAGGTCGAGCTAGCAGGCCGGGTGGCCCGGCGTCGAATTGACCAGGCAGTCCTTCAGGACCTTCGAGTTGTTGTCGAAGTAGGGCGAGAACAGCTCCTGGGTATAGAGCGAGTTGCAGGCCGCGTCGAAGCAGCGGCGGTAGGAGTTGACGCCGTTGACGTAGTTGACCGCGCCGCTGATGCCGGCATAGTTGCGGACCCACGGGCCGCCGCTGGTGCCACCGGTCTGGTCGCAGCCGACGGCGATCGGGCTCGGCGCGCTGCCGCCCGCGTTGTAGGCGTAGGAGGCCTGGCAGATGTACTGGTTGTTGCCGTTGAACGGCGCGGCCTGCGGGTAGCCGATGACCGCCCAGTGCGCGCTGGTGCTGGAGGTGCTCTGGTTCCACGCGAAGCCCAGGAAGCCGACCTTCTGGCTGATCTTGAGGCCCGAGTTGCGGTTCAGCACGGCGCCGCCGATGTCGTAGCGGCTGTCGCCGCTGCCGCCGTTGCGGTAGGCCGAGAGGTAGTACAGGATGTTGGCGGACCACTGGCCGAAGGGCGCGACACCGTTCTTGTAGGCGGGAATGAAGACCCAGTTCGTCCAGAAGGTGGTCGTCGCGCTGTCGTGGATGCAGTGGGCGGCGGTGATGACGGCGTCGCCGCCGACCGACGAGGCGGAGCAGACGAAGTTGCCGATGCCGGGCTTGGTGAAGAAGACCTTGCCGACGGTCGCGTGCGGATAGCCGGTGTAGTTGGGGAAGGTCTCATAGCGGGTGTACGGCGGCGGATAGGAGTAGCCCTTGTTCATCCCGGCCTGCTCCACACCGAGGCTCAGCGCATCCATCACCCGCTTGTCGACGCGGCCGCCCGGAGCGGCGCCCGGCTCGAAGCCCGGGCCACCCTTGGTGTCATAGGCGCTCTTCGAGATCGACTCGGCGGCCCACATGGCGAGGGTCTCGTCGTTGACTCCTGGCACGTCGACCGGAACGGCGCTCAGCATCTCCTCGCGCGTCCAGGGGCGTGCCGCCGCCTGGAGCCCCTGCCACTGCTTGTCGCCAGAGGAGCTCTCGACGAGCGGGTTGTTCCGAGCCGCCGCGTCGGCTTGCGCCGCCGGCAGACGCGAGCCGAGGGCCAGCGCAGCGCCCATGAAAAAGAAGATGGTCCACTTCGAGGTCTTGTCTTGTTTCATAGCATCCTCCAGGGTTTTCCCTGTGTAAGCGTGCACAAACCTTTCACCACCAGGTGACTCGAATCTCCAGACAAACCAATTGAGCTGACTGCCAGTATACCGCTTCGGAATAGCTGTCTCGCCGCGCGGAGTTTCCCTCTGCATGGAAAGACTCCGACTGCGAGCTCCGGCCGCGCTCTCCCTGTTGCTCCTGCTCCTCACGGCAGGCGCGGTCCGTGCCCAGGCCCCCACGTCCTCTGCTTTGTCTTCTTCTTCGTCGATCCTCGCCGACCCGGAGTTCCAGGCCGCGGCAAAGAAGGGGCTCGACGCTCTCTATGACATGGACTTCGCCGTCGCCGACAGCGTCTTCAACGAGCTCGCCCTGCGCTACCCCGACCACCCGGTGAGCCCTTTCCTGCGCGGGCTCCTCCCCTGGTGGGCGATGCAGCTCGAGCCCGACGACACGTCGCAGGATGAGACCTTCCTCGCCGCCATGGACGAGGTGATCGACCGCTGCGACCGCCGCCTCAAGACGCATCCCGGCGACATCGACTCCCTGTTTTTCAAATCCGGCGCGCTGGCCTTCCGCGGCCGCCTGCACTCCGACCGCCGGCATTATCTAAAGGCCGCCCGGGACGGCAAGCAGGCTCTGGGGTATCTGCGCGATGTCCTGGCCCGCGATCCGGGGAACGATGACCTCTACTTTGGCATCGGCCTCTTTGACTATTTGGCGGACGTGGTCCCGAAACGTTACAGGATCCTCCGCCCCTTCGCGCTCTTCTTCCCCAAGGGGAACCGCCAGCGGGGGCTCGCCGAGCTCGACCGCGCCATGACCAGGGGCAGGTTCGCCTCCACCGAGACGGCCTATTCGCTGCTTCAGATCCAGTACATCTTCGAGCAGAACTATCCGGAGGCCCTCAAGATGGTGCGCTGGCTTCGCCAGCGGCACCCCGGCAACTCGCTCTTCCACCTCTACGAGGGGCGCATCGACGAGCGGCTCGGCTGGACCGGCGAGGCGAGCCGGGTGTTCGAGGAGATCCTGAGCCTCTGCCAGAAGGGGCAGACCGGCTACACCGACGCGATCGAGGAGCAGGCGCTCTACGTCCTCTCGCGGGTGGAGATGCAGAACAACCATCACAGCGTGGCGCTCGCCTATCTGGAACGGCTGGAGACGCTCAACGTGAAGCGGCCGGTGAGCACCGAGTACCGCTCGCTCGCCCGCCTGCGCCGCGGCATGGCCCTCGACGCCCTCGGACGCAGGGCCGAGGCAGTGCGCTGCTACCGCGAGGCGCTGGCGATGAACGGGCCGGACTTCGTGGACGACAAGGCGAAGGTCTTCCTCAAGAAACCCTACCGCGGCGAATGGGTGGCGCCGCCGCCGGCAGTCACGACGGCGCGTCGCTAGGCCCGTCGCCGAGCCGGCTCTCCAGCTCTCCGATGCGCCGCCGGAGATCGCCGGTCCGCTTCTCCTGGGCGATCATCCAGCCGACCGCGATCGCGATCGCGCCGGCGATCAGGTTGCGGGGCGTGGCGCTCGCCGCCAGCACGATGCAGAGAACGGCGGCGGCGCCCGGGATCAGCCATCCTCCCGGCAGCCGCACTCCCTGGGGATTGGCGGGCAGCTTGCGGCGCAGAACGGGCACCGCCAGGGCGGTCCCCAGGTAGGTGGCGAGGCGGGCGACGACCGAGAGCGCGGCCAGTTGCACGAACGAGCCGGTGAGGGCGAGAGGCAGGGCGATCGCGGTCTGCAGGAGGATGGCGACCACCGGCGTGCGGAAGCGCGGGTGGAGATAGGCGAGGAGCCGCGGGCCGAAGCCGTCCTCGGCAAGCGCGAAGAGGTACCGCGGGCCCGACAGGACGGTGTTGCCGTTGGTGCCGAGGATGGACATCACGGCGCCGAAGGTCATCAGCCAGCCGCCCCAGGAGCCCAGGAAAAGGCGTGCCGCGTCGGCCAGCGGGGTCTGCGACGACGCGACCCCGGGAAGCGTCCCGAGCGCCACGGCCTGCACGGCCGAGTAGATCACCGTCACGATGACGATCTGTGCGATCAGCGCGAACGGAACATCGCGCCGCGGGTTCTTGAACTCGCCGGCCGGCGCGCCGGTGTTCTCGAACCCGGCGTAGGCGAAGAGCAGCAGGAGGGCAGCCTCCCCGAGGGTGCCGTTGCGCGGCGCCAGCCCGGCCTGGGCGAACACCGCCGGCGAGAAGGCGACGGCCCCCGCGCCGATGAAGATGAGGAGCGGCACCGTCTTCGAGATCGACAGGAAGACGGCGGTGCGGACCCCGGATTTGACGCCGATCACGTTGATCAGGGTGAGCGCGAGGAGCGGCAGAGTGATGCCGAGCCCGCGGCCCCATCCTGTCCGGGCCGCCGGCCAGAGATAGGTCAGCGCCTGGGCGAAACCGACCGACAGCGAAGCGACCGAGGAGACGCGGGCGATCCACGTCATCCATCCCACCTCGAAGCCCACCAGCTCGCCGAACGCGGCACGGGTGTACAGGTAAGCGCCACCGGGGCGGTCGAAATAGCTCGCCGCCTCCGCAAAGCAGAGCACCAGGAGGAGAACCGCGAAGCCGGCGAGCACCACCGCGCCGACGCTCGCCCCGCCGAGGACCGCGGCGGCCGCGGCGGGCAACAGATAGACGCCGCTGCCGATCACGTCGTTGACCGAGAAGGCGACGATCTCCCACCGCGACACGGCGCGCCGGAAGGTCGGCTGTGACGGTGACTGGCCTGAGGGCGCGGACGCGGGCTCGATCATCTCGATCATATGGCTTCGGTCTCCTGCTACTCGATGCGCGCGCCCGCCGTCTCCGGCAGGGTCCACACCCAGACGCCGGCGAGGATGGCAAATCCAGCCGCCAGCGCGATGCCGCCGGCGAGCCCCCAGCGGCCGGCGACCGCGGCGATGGCCAACGGCGCGAGGAACTGGATGCCCCTGGTGACGTTCATGATCACCGACATCGCCGCGCCCCGGACCCGGGTCGGAAACAGCTCCGAGAAATAAGGCCCGTAGCACGACCAGGTGCCGGTGCCGAAGCCGGCCACGAACATGCACGCGAGCCCCAGCGCCGGGTGCGGCGCCAGGACGTCCCAGAAGAGCGTGACGAGAAGCAGTCCGGCGGCGGTGATCGCACAGTAGAGCGTAAAGGAACGGCGGCGGCCGAGACGGTCCGAGACCCAGCCGAAGGTGAGATAGCCGAGCAGCGAGCCGGCGACGAAGGTGAGCGTCCACCAGCCGGAGCCGAAGATCGACAGGCCGCGTTCCTTCTGCAGGTAGCGCGGCAGCCAGACGATGGTGAACCAGTAGGCCGACATGTTCCAGGCGGTGAGCAGAAAGGCGCGCAGGAAGACGCCGGCGAGGTCGGGCGCCACGAGTTGGAGCAGGATCGGCTGCCGCCCGCGCGACCGGCGCTGGTGCTCCTGCCAGAGGTCCGACTCCGGCAGATACCGCCAGGCGAGCAGCACGAGCACCGGAGCGGCCGAGAGCAGGAAGACCAGGCGCCAGCCGATCTGCGGCGCCAGGAAGGAGCCGGCGATGGCGGCGAGGCCGAGCCCGGCCGGCGCTCCGGTCTGCGCGATGGCGCCGGCCCGGCCGCGGATCGCCGGCGGAAACGTTTCAGCGAGCATCGCCTGCCCGCCGCCCCAGGTGCCGCCGATCCCCAGCCCGGCGAGGGCGCGCGCGGCGAGGAGCCAGCCGAAGCCGGGCGCGGCGCCACAGGCGAGGTTGCCCAGCGAAAAGGCGGCGATCGAAACGGCGAGAGACGTCCGGCGGCCCAGCCGGTCGCTCATCCAGCCGAACAGCAGCCCGCCGACTCCGGACATGCCGACACCGATCGCGGTGAGGCGCGCGAGGTCCCCCTCGGACAGCTTGAAAGCCTCCTGGATCGGCGGCAGGACGAAGGAGAGGAGCATCAGGGAATAGAAGCCCGCGCACCAGGCTCCCCAGGCGAACGCGAGGATATGGCGATGCGCCCGCACGAGGCGGTCGTGGTCATTGAGGCGGAAGGGCGTCGAATCCGCGAGCAAGCCGTGCCATCCTATCAGGTGCGGCCGTGGAATGACCCGCGCCCCGCTGCTGGTTGTGACCGAGGTCTATGCCAACGACCGCCCGCCTCTTCCTCGCCCTGCTCATGACCGGCGCGATGCTCTCCGCCAGCCCGGCTGGCGCCCAGGGCAACCCCGAGTCCGTGCGCCGCGAAATCCTGCGGCGCATCAATGAGGAGAGAGCCAAATCGGGCTCGCCCCTCCTCCGCCTGCTCGATCCCCTCAACAGCACCGCGCAGCAGCACGCCGAAGAGATCTCCCGGCAGGGCACTCTGCGCTTGACCAAGGGCACCGAAGACGTCCTCGGAGAGCGGCTCAAGAAGCTCGGCTACGACGTCCACGCGTGGACCGAGAGCGTCACCGCCGGCACCGGAGATCTCGACACCGTTCTCCGCAACTGGAAATCCCAGGACAGCGGCACCTACAAGAGCCTGATGGACGACGATTTCCGCGACCTCGGGATCGGCCTCTCCACGCTGCGCGGCGCACCGCTCTACGTGTTCCTCTTCGCGGTGCCCCAGGCGGAATACTTCACCCGGACCACGGCGCCGCTGCGCGATCCCGCCCGGGTGCGCGCCGCCATGCTGGAGCAGGTCAACGCGGCCCGGCGCAAGGCCGGCGCGCCGCCGCTGCGGGCCAACCCGCTACTCGACAAGGCGGCCCAGAAGCACGCCGAGGACATGCTGGCCCGCGGCTACTTTGCGCACGAGAGCCCGGGAGGAGGAACGGTCCGGGAGCGGGCGAAGGAAGCCGGCTACGACTGGCACGAGATCGGCGAGAACATCGCCGAGGGACAGTTTACGGTCGGCGATGTGATGAACGGCTGGCTGAAGAGCCCCGGGCACCAGCGCAACATCGTCAACCGGGGCTTCAGCGAGCTCGGCACCGGCATCGTCGCAGCCCGGAGCAAGGACGGCCAGTACCGGGTGCTGTGGGTGCAGGCGTTCGGCACTCTCGATGCGCCGAAGACCGCGCCGAAGAAGAAGTAGTGGTCAGAACACGAGGTCCATCCGCCGCCGGGCCTCGGCCAGGACCTCGCCGATCGCCTCGGCGTCCTCGGCCTCGGAGTCGAGGGACAGATAGCTCTCGAGGTCGATGATCCCCTGTTCCGGATCTCCCCAGCGGACGTGCAGCAGGCCGCGGTCCCGCAGCGGCGCCGGATCGTCCGGCTCCAGCAGCAGCAACCGGTCCAGCACGGCGACGGTGCGTTCGAGCTCACCGCGCTGGACATAGATGCCGCGCAGATTGTTGAGCACACGCTGGAGGATCTGCCGCGGGCCGGACGGACGGAGACGCCGCGGGTCGAGACCCCGGCTCCCCTGCGCCAGGCGCTCCAGCATCGATTCACAATCGTCCCCGGTGAGGAGGCGCCCCTGGTCGAACGGATCGATCACCACGTGGGAATGCCGCGCCAGACGCAGGAGAAAGTGACCCGGGAATCCGATGCCTTCGAGAGCGAGACCGGCCCGCCGCCCCACCTCCATGCACACGACCGCCAGGGTGATCGGATTGCCGAGCCGGCGTTCGAGGACCTGGTTCAGGAAACTGTTGCGGGGATCGTAGAAGTCGTCGGCGTTGCCGCGCAGGCCTTCCTCTCCGAACAGAAGATCGGTGAGAAGGGAGAGCCGTCTGAAGTCGTCGCTCTCTCCTCGCAACCGCGCCTGGAGCCGCTCACCGAGCCCGTCCAGGCGCTCCAGCCAGGGATCCGGATCGAGCCCGGGCTGCTCCTCGGCGGCGATCCACAAAGCCGCCGCGCCGAGGTCGATGGTGTTGTCAGGGAGGCGCACGAGCGCCGCGAAATGTTCTCGGGGACCTACAGGATTGCTCATACTCTTCCTACCGACTGCCTTGATGGTGTGGAGAGTATAGCAAAGCGAGGAAGGAACCGGCCCTGCCGCGTTGTTGTACTGTCTGCCATCGTTCTCGAGGAGCCCGCCAACGTGACGACCAGGATCCTGCTGTCTCTGCTCGCCGCCGCTCTGTTCGCCGCGGCGCCCGCCCGCTCTCCCACCGCATTGCGCAGTGAGCTGGCCTTGCGGGTCAACGGAGAGAGGGATCGCGCCGGCATGCCGCCGGTCGCTCCCTCCGCCGCTCTCGACCGCGTCGCCCAGGCGCGCGCGGAGGAGATCCAGGCGAAGGGCGCCCTCCCCACCGAAGACGAGGTGATGGCCCTGTTCGGCAGTCTCCAGCTCCGGATGGCCCGGGCCGGCTATTCCGCCCATGGCTGGACGGAAAGCCAGATCTCCACCGTGGGAGACCCCAGAGCGGTGATCGCGGCCTGGCAGGACGATCCGAGCGCCGCGCAAGCCATGGACAGCAACTATCAGGACGTGGGGATCGGCGTCGCCAATCTGCGCGGCGTGCCGCTCTACGTCTTTCTCTTCGCCTGGCCGCGCAGCGAGTACTTCGCCCGCCAGACGGCGGGGCTCACAGACGTCCCGGCGGTGCGCGACGCGATGCTGGCGATCGTCAACGCGGCGCGCACGGTCGAGGGGAGGCCACCGCTCGTCCTCGATCCGCGGCTCAACGCCGCCGCCCAGGCACACGCGGAGGACATGCTGCGCCGGACCTTCTACGCCCACGAGAGCCCCGAGGGACTGCTCCCCCGCCGGCGCGTCGAAGCGGCCGGCGTCTCCGCGGATGTCATCGGCGAGAACCTCGCCGCCGGACAGACCTCGGTCGAAAACGTCATGGAAGCCTGGATGCACAGCTCCGACCACCGCCGCAACATCCTCGAGCCACGCTACACCCATCTCGGCGTGGGGCTCGCGGTCGGCAGCTATGAGCACAAGTACAAGGTGCTCTGGGTCCAGGACTTTGCGCGCAAGAACTGAGCGTCGCTGACTCAAGGCTGACTCAAGGCTCGGGAATTTGAGTCTCCGGCACTCGGTTTTCAGGGTGTGAGGATCGCAGGCGCCAATCCCGGCAGACCACGGTCCGGTACCGCGGCAGGTTTCGGCAAGCGAGCCGCTGGAGAGATCAAATGACTGAACGTCTGACACTGCCCGTACTTCCGCTGCGGGATTTCGTTCTGTTTCCCGGAGTGACGACGCCGATCAACGTCGGCAAGCCCAAGACCCTGCGTGCTGTCGAAGCGGCGCTCGCGACTCCCGAGCGGCTGGTGTTCGCCGTCTCCCAGCGGGAGGAGATCGAGACGGACCAGCACACCACACCCGAATCGCTCTACACCATCGGCACCATCGCCCGCATCGGCCAGTTGCAGCGCAACCTCGGCGGCGTCCAGCTCCTGCTGCACGGCGAGAACCGCGGCATCGCCATGCGGATCACGGAGAAGGACGGCCACCTGGAGGCGGTGGTGCGCGAGGCGGAGGAGATGACGCCGCTCGACTCGAACGATCCCGCCTTCGTGGCGCTGTTCCGCGAAGCGCGCGAGCGCGCCGCCGAGCTGGCCAAGAAGTCCGGCCTGCCGGACGAGGTGGTGCACGGGGTCCTCGAAGGCGTGACCGAGCCCGGCCGCCTGGCCGATCTCGTGGCCGCCTACACCGAGGGAACCCAGCAGCAGAGACAGATGCTGCTCGAAACCCTGTCGGTCGAAGAGCGCCTGCGGCGCGTGCTGGTGCACGTACAGCGGCAGCTCTCCGTGCTCGAAGCGCAGGAGGACATCAAGAGCAAGGTGCAGGAGGAGCTGGGCGACCGCCAGCGTGAGATGGTCCTCCGCGAGCAGCTCAAGGCCATTCAGAAAGAGCTCGGCGAAGGGGACAGCCCGGGCGAGATCGACGAGCTGCGCGAGCGGCTCGCCAAGCTGAAGCTCCCGGAGGAGGTGCGCAAGGAGGTCGACCGCGAGCTCGGCCGCCTCGGCCGCATGGGCCGGGAAGCCATGGAGTCGCAGGTGATCCGGTCGTTCCTGGAGACCATCGCCGAGCTGCCGTGGAACACCCGGAGCGAGGAGCACCTGAACATCCCGCGCTCGGCGGAAATCCTGGAGGAAGACCACTACGCCCTCGGCGACGTCAAGGACCGCGTCCTCGAGTTCCTCGCGGTGCGCCAGTTGCGCCAGGCGGAACAGGAGCGCCAGCTGCTCGAAGAGGAGGCGGCGAAGGCCGCCGCGAGAGAAGCAGGCGACGAGGAAGACGCCGCCGCTCTCGCCGCCGAGCCCGCCGGGCCCGCCGAGCCGACACTCAAGGGCAACGCGGACGACAAAGGCAGCAAGGGTCCCATCCTCCTCTTCGTCGGCCCTCCCGGCGTCGGCAAGACCTCGGTGGCCAAGTCCATCGCCCGCTCCATGGGCCGGGAGTATGTCCGGGTCTCCCTGGGCGGCGTGCGCGACGAGGCCGACATCCGCGGCCATCGCAAGACCTATGTGGGAGCCATGCCCGGCCGGATCATCAAGGGGATGAAGAAGGCGGGCACGAAGAACCCGGTGTTCCTGCTCGACGAGGTCGACAAGCTCGGCGTCTCCTACCAGGGCGATCCGGCGAGCGCTCTCCTGGAGGTCCTCGATCCGGCACAGAACGACTCCTTCACCGATCACTACCTCGGCGTGCCGTTCGACCTGTCGGAGGTGCTGTTCATCTGCACGGCGAACTTCATCCAGAACATCCCCGGGCCGTTGCTCGACCGGATGGAAGTGGTGGAGTTCTCCGGCTACACCGAGCGTGAGAAGCTCGCCATCGCGCAGCGCTATCTGCTCCCCCGCCAGCTTCAGGAGAACGGGCTGCGGCTGGATCAGATCACCGTCTCCGAGGGTGCGGTCTCCGAGGTGATCAGCAGCTACACCCGGGAATCCGGCGTGCGCCAGCTCGAGCGCTCCATCGGGCAGCTCGCCCGCAAGGTGGCGCGCAAGATCGCCGCGCAGGAGATCGAGACCAGCGTGGTGGACCGGAGTAACGTGCGCGAGCTCCTCGGCCGGCCCAAGGTCCATCCGGAGCACGCGGCCGGCCAGGACCAGGTGGGGGTCGCCACGGGCATGTACTACACGCCGACCGGTGGCGACATCATGTTCGTGGAGGCTTCGACGATGCGCGGCAAGGGAGAGTTGGTCCTGACGGGCCAGCTCGGGGACGTGATGAAAGAATCGGCCCGCGCCGCCTGGTCGTACGCCCGTTCGCACGCGGAGTCGCTGGGCATTCCGGCGGAGAGCTTCGAGCGCGATCTGCACATCCACGTTCCGGCGGGAGCGATCCCCAAGGACGGTCCGTCCGCCGGCGTGACCATGGCGACCGCGCTGGTGTCGGCGCTTTCCGCCCGTCCGGCGCGGCACGACATCGCGATGACCGGCGAGATCACTCTCTCCGGCCGCGTGCTGCCGATCGGCGGCGTCAAGGAGAAGGTTCTCGGCGCTGTGCGGGCCGGCATCACCCAGGTCGTCCTGCCGAAGCAGAATGAAGCCGATCTGGAGGACCTGCCGCAGGACGTGGTGGCGAGTCTCACGATCCACTTCGCCGAGGAGCTGGGCGACGTCCTCGCCCTCACCCTCCGCGGCGCCTCCTTCCGCGGGGGTCGCCTGCTCTTCGGTGAGACCCTGACCGACGTCGTGGCTCACTGACGGCTCGGATAACCACAAAGAACGAAACGACAACGGCCGACGCCCCCAATCCAATCAAGGGGGTGCCGGCCGTTTTTCTTTCAGCCTAAAGCCGCCAGGAGATCCCGGCAGTCAGTTGGCGGCCGGAAAGGTCCAGCTTGCCGAACCCTTCGAAGTCGTCCTTCAGGGTGTCCTCGACCTTCGTCCAGCGCCCTTCGGCGAACAGCGAGACGTTGCGCGTGATCGGCGCCTCCAGTCCGGCGAGCAGGTAGCCGCCGAAGGCGGTGCCGTCGGACTTGAGGTTGGAGCTGAAGATGTCGTTGTTGTGGTCGAAGTCGATGAAGTCGCCCCGCTCCTCCAGACGCCAGAAGTAGCCGCCGCCGCCCGCACCGATATAGGGGCTGACCGGAGCGTGCCGGCCGGTGAAGTGGTACACCACGCCGACCGTCGCCGAGGCGATGCTCAAGGTGGTGTCGTGGCGGATGCGGTGCCCGAAGTTGTCCAGGAAGTCGCGGTACGACTGCGTGTTGTTCCCTTCGTAGTAATCGCCCGAGAAGATCAGGCTGAGATGGTTGTTCAGACCCAGGAGGTAGTCGATGCCTCCCGAGCCGCCCTCCATGTCTGCCGCGGTCCCGGTGAAATCCAGCTCCTTGTCATGCCAATACTGGGAATCACCCTGCGGCCGGAAGGCGCCGAAGCGGATGCGAAACTCACCGTCCCGGTAGTCGTCGACCGGACGGGTGCGGTATTGACACCAGGCCGGAGTGACAGCCAGGACCATTCCCACCAACACGAACATCGTGCGCATGGTTTTTGGGTTCATCGTCTTTCTCTCCTTTGAGCTCAAACATCTTTCCGGGATTGCAGCAACCGGAATGCCAACCGCTCCCCGCCCCCCGCCCCCGGTGCTTTCCGGCCAGGCGAGGAGGGGGTTGGCCTCTGGAGAGGACGAGAGCGACTTATTCCTGGGCCAGCTCGCGGAGAGCCTGCGCGACCCGCCGGCGATGCGCCGGCCCCACTCCGTCGAAGGCGATGCCGGCGGTCCGCCCCTGCCGCCAGCGGACGACGCCGCTCGCCCGCAGAAGCGGCATGCTCTGACCGGTGGCGAAGGCGAAGCGCAACGGCTGGGTGACCCGCCAGCTTTCCGGCGTGGCCCCGAAGCAGGCGCCGCTCCAGGAAAGGTTCTCCAGCCGCAGGCGCAGCTTCTCGCCCCCGTCGAGATCATCGAGAACGACCAGGACCTCGCGGTCGATCCAGATCCGCGGCTCGCATCGAGTGGACGGGGAACGCCGGCCGGCGTCGCGGCGCCGGACCATCAGGGACTGCAGAAACGACTCCAGGAGCGGATCGCTCAGCAGCTCCTGCAGATGCTCCTGCGGGATGCGCAGGACCACGGTGTCGCTGACCGCACGGGCCGACGCCAGCCGGCGGACGTTCTGCATGACTTCCATCTCCCCGAACAGCTCGCCGGAGACGACGTCCCGCAGCCGCTCGACCGGCTGGCCTGGGATCTCGGAACGGATCACGATGGCTCCCTGGACGACGAGATAGAGACCGTCGCAAGGGTCGTCCCGCAGAAAGACGACCTCCTGGGCAGCGAACCGCCGTTCCTCCATACAGGATTCCAGCCGGGTGAGATGCTCAGCTCCGACGCCCTGAAAAATGGAAAGCTTCTCGAGATTGGCCTCAGGCATAACCCCTCCAAGACATCAAGAACAGCAGAGTAAAACACCGGGCGCGGCGCTGAGCGCCCGGTGGTGACGTGCAGCAGGCTTACTGGGCGCCCAACCTGCCCGGGATCAGGCTTCCGGGCACGTGGTTGAACGTGGAGTCGTGCGGTTCCTGCTGAAAGCCCGACCGGAACGGCGGATGCGGGTTCCCGGAAGGACCGCAATGGTGGCACGGCGGCATGGAAACCGGGGGAGCATACCAGGGGTAGACGAAGGCAGGCACCGAGTATCCGACATTGGGCGCATAGGGCGCCGGCGACTGCTGCCGCCTCTCCTGGAGCTCGAGCTGGGCCAGGGCGAGCTCGGCCTCCCGGGTCGCCTGGGTGGCCTGCGCGGCACGGGCCGCCGCCCGCTCCGCATGCTGCCGCGAAAGCTCTTCCTGCTGGACACGCTGGCGAGCCGCCTGCTCCTCCTGGGTGATCCACTGGCCGCCGGCCTGGACGAGCCCCCGGCGCCGCATCGAATCGGCATAGGGTATCCACCGGTCGAGCTGGGCATCGAGGACGTAGTCATACGAGCGCAGGAGAGGAGCGAGCCCCGGCAGGCGCGGATCGAGGTCGCCGGCGGCGAGACTGGCCTCCCGCGCCCCCTGCTCCAGTCCCTGTCCTTTCGCCCAGCGCGCCAGCTTCAACCACTCGTCGGCCCCCGCGCCGCTCCGTTGCAGGACGGTCTTCCTCTTGAGGTACTCGGCGAAATCGGAGGCGGACTTCTCGACGCGCAGGACATGGCTGCGCGGCAGGCTCAACGAGCCACCCGGCATCTGGATCTTGACCGAGGTCTCGGTCTCGTCGGCGATGACGCCTTCGAACGTTCTGCCGTTGGTGAGATAGACCGTGTCGGCGAAACCCGCCGCCCGGAACAGGAAGGCGAGGAGAAAGAAGGAGAGGAGCCGCGAACGCATCCAGGGATCCTTTCGTCCGTAGAAATCGGCGGACTTTTCCTATGGTACCACCAGACGGGCAAAGAAAAAGGGCGGTCCGGAGACCGCCCTTGGTGTTCGCCCTTCGGGGCTTGTGGCCTAGTCGCCTTCGAGGACTTCCTGCGGCAGGCTGCGGATCTCCTCCTCGCCGAATTCGAAGAAGAGCTCCTCCTCGGCTTCCGGCTCGGACTCGATGAACTCCTCGGCCATGTGGAAGTCGTGGTAGAAGTCCATCCCCGTACCGGCGGGGATGACCCGCCCGACGATGACGTTCTCCTTGAGACCGCGCAGGCCGTCCACCTTGCCGCTGATCGCCGCCTCGGTGAGCACCCGGGTGGTCTCCTGGAAGCTCGCCGCCGAGATGAAGCTGTCCGTGGACAGCGACGCCTTGGTGATGCCGAGCAGAAGCGGCCGGCCGATGGCGGGGGTACCGCCGGCGGCGATGACCCGCTCGTTCTCTTCCTGGAACTTCCAGCGGTCCACCTGCTCGTCGATCAGGAACTCGGTGTCGCCGACCTCCTCGATCTTCACCGACCGCATCATCTGGCGCACGATCACCTCGATGTGCTTGTCGTTGATCGCCACGCTCTGGGACCGGTAGACCTCCTGGATCTTGTCGGTCATGTAGCGCTGCAGCTCCTTCTCGCCGAGCACCTGCAGAACGTCGTGCGGATTGATCGGGCCGTCGATCAACGGATCGCCGGCACGCACCCGCTCGCTCTCCTGCACGTTGATGTGGATCGAGCGCGGCACCAGGTATTCGCGGGTGTCGCCCATGTCGCTCTCGACGATCACCTTGCGCATGCCCTTGTGGACGTCGCCCAGGTGCACCACACCGTCGATCTCGGTGATGATCGCCGGCTCCTTCGGGCTGCGCGCTTCGAACAGCTCGACGACGCGCGGCAGACCGCCGGTGATGTCCTTGGTCTTCGTCGTTTCCCGCGGGATCTTGACCAGCGTGTCGCCGGGGTAGACCTCCTGGCCGTTCTGCACCACGAGGTGGGAGCCGGAGGGCAGCAGGTACCGCTTCTCGCGGCCGTCCTCATGCCCGTGGATGAACATCGCCGGCACGCGCTTCTCGTTGGCCGACGCCTCGACGATGATGCGCTGCGACATGCCGGTGACCTTGTCGGTCTCCTCGCGGACGTTCTCACCCTCGACGATGTCCTGGAACTCCACCTTGCCGCCGATCTCGGACAGGATGGCGTAGGTGAACGGATCCCAGGTCACCAGCTCGGCCCCCGGCTCCACCGCGTCGCCCTCGTGGACGAGGAGCTGCGAGCCGTAGACCAGGGCGTAGCGCTCGCGCTCCCGCCCCTTCTCGTCGGTGATGATCAGCTTGCCGCTGCGGTTGATGACGACCAGCGCGCCGCGCTTGCTCTCGACCGTGTTGACGTTCAGGAACCTCACCATGCCCGGATTCTTCGCGACGTGCTTCGACTGCTCGGAGACACGGCTCGCCGTACCGCCGTAGTGGAAGGTCCGCATGGTGAGCTGCGTGCCCGGCTCGCCGATCGACTGCGCGGCGATGACGCCCACCGCCTCGCCGATCTCGACCATCTTGCCGGTGGCCAGGTTGCGGCCGTAGCAGAGCGCGCACACGCCCCGCCGCGCCTCGCAGGTCAGCACGGAACGGATCTTCACCCGCTCGATGCCGGCCGCCTGGACCGCATTGCCCAGCAGCTCGGTGATCTCCTGCGAGACCGCGATGATCAGCTCGCCGGTCATCGGGTCGTAGATGTCCTCCTGGCTGACGCGGCCGACGATGCGGTCGCGCAGCGGCTCGAGGATCTCGCCGCCCTCCATGATCGCCGACACGTGAATGCCGTCGATCGTGCCGCAGTCGATCTCGTTGATGATGACGTCCTGGGCCACGTCGACCAGGCGGCGGGTCAGATAGCCGGAGTCGGCCGTCTTGAGCGCCGTGTCGGCGAGACCCTTGCGGGCGCCGTGCGTCGAGATGAAGTACTGCAACACGGAGAGGCCTTCGCGGAAGTTCGCCGTGATGGGCGTCTCGATGACCTCGCCCGAGGGCTTGGACATCAGGCCGCGCATGCCGGCGAGCTGGCGCACCTGCTCGCGGGAGCCTCGGGCGCCCGAGTCGGCCATCAGGTTGATCGGGTTGAAGACGCCCGTCTCCTTCTCGATCTCCCGCATCTCGCGGAACATCTCCTCGGAGACCTTCTCGGTGACACGGTGCCAGATGTCGATGATCTTGTTGTGCCGCTCACCCTGGGTGATGACACCGGCCGAACGCTGCTTTTCGATCTCGACGACCTCTCTGCGGGCCTGATCGAGGATCTCCGGCTTGCGGCTGGGGACCACCATGTCGTCGACGCCGAACGAGATGCCGGCCCGCGTCGCGTAGTGGAACGTCACTTCCTTGATCTCGTCCAGCATGTGGACCGTGGCGGCGTTGCCGAGCTTGATGAAGCAGTAGCCGACGAGGTCCTGCAGGCCACGCTTCTTGAGCAGACCGTTGATGAACGGGATCTCCTTCGGCAGGTGCATGTTGAAGATGACCCGGCCGACGGTGGTCTCGATCAGCGTCCGGTCCAGCTCCTCGAGCTCCGCGTGCACGATGTCCTGCTTGTCGTACTGCGTGTCGAGGTTGATGTAGGGGCCGCTGTAGCGGACCTTGATCGGCGACAGCGTCTCGACTTCGCCCCCGTCGAGGGCCAGGAGCACCGTGTCGAAGTCGGGGAACACCCGGCCCTCGCCCTTGGCACCCAGCTTGGGGAGCGTCAGGTAGTAGCCGCCGAGGACCAGGTCCTGGGACGGCACCGCGAGCGGACGCCCGTGGGCCGGCGACAGGACGTTGTTCGACGACAGCATGAGCACCCGGCTCTCGATCTGCGCCTTCGGCGACAGCGGCACGTGGACCGCCATCTGGTCGCCGTCGAAGTCCGCGTTGAACGCGGCGCAGACGAGCGGATGGATCTTGATCGCCTTGCCTTCGATCAGGGTCGGCTGGAACGCCTGAATGCCCAGACGGTGCAGGGTGGGCGCGCGGTTGAGCAGCACCGGGTGATCCTCGATCACCTCTTCGAGCGCGTCCCAGACCTCGTCGACCTCGGCCTCCACCATCTCCTTGGCGGCCTTGATCGTTCCCACCAGCCCCTTCTCTTCGAGGCGGTTGTAGATGAACGGCTTGAACAGCTCGAGCGCCATCTTCTTGGGCAGACCGCACTGGTGCAGCTTGAGCTCCGGGCCGACCACGATGACGGAACGGCCGGAGTAGTCGACGCGCTTGCCGAGCAGGTTCTGCCGGAAGCGCCCCTGCTTGCCCTTGAGGGTGTCGGAGAGCGACTTGAGCGGCCGGTTGTTCGACCCCTTGAGCACGCGGCCACGGCGGCCGTTGTCGAAGAGGGCGTCCACCGCCTCCTGGAGCATCCGCTTCTCATTGCGCACGATGACCTCGGGAGCGCGCAGCTCGAGGAGCTTCTTCAACCGGTTGTTGCGGTTGATCACGCGCCGGTAGAGGTCGTTCAGGTCGCTGGTCGCGAAGCGGCCGCCGTCCAGGGGCACGAGGGGCCGCAGCTCCGGCGGGATGACCGGGATCACGTCCAGGATCATCCACTCCGGGCGGTGGCCCGACTTGCGGAACGCGTCCACCACCTTGAGCCGCTTGGCCGCCTTGAGCCGGCGGATCTGGCTGGTCTCGGTGCGCATGATGATGCGCAGCTCTTCCGCCAGCTCGTCGACGTCGATGCGCGACAGCAGCTCCTTGATGGCCTCGGCGCCCATCCGGGCTTCGAAGGTCCCTTCACCGTATTTGTCCCGCAGCTCGCGGTAGCGCTCCTCGGCGACCAGCTCGCGCTCCTTGAGCTCGGTCTCACCGGGATCGATGACGACGTAGCTCTCGAAGTAGAGGATGCGCTCCAGATCGCGCAGGCTGATGTCGAGCAGATGTCCGATCCGGCTCGGCAGGCCCTTGAAGAACCAGACGTGGGAAACCGGGCAGGCGAGCTCGATGTGGCCCATCCGCTCGCGGCGCACCCGCGACCGCGTCACCTCGACGCCGCACTTGTCGCAGATGACGCCCCGGTGCTTCATGCGCTTGTACTTGCCGCACAGGCACTCCCAGTCGGTGATGGGGCCGAAGATCTTCGCACAGAACAGACCGTCCCGCTCCGGCTTGAAGGTCCGGTAGTTGATCGTCTCGGGCTTCGTGACTTCCCCATAGCTCCAGGAACGGATCTTCTCCGGCGACGCGATCGAAATCTTGATCGCGTTGAAATCCCTGAGCGACTGTGGCTTGTCAAAACTGCTGAATGGTTGCAACTTGGTTTCCTCCCTTAGACCTTGAGGAGCTCAACGTCGAGACACAGGCTCTGGAGCTCGCGCACCAGCACGTTGAAGGACTCCGGCAGACCGGGGGGCTCTGGGACCTCGCCCTTCACGATCGCCTCGTAGACCTTGCTTCTCCCCTCCACGTCGTCGCTCTTGACGGTCAACAGCTCTTGCAGGGTGTAGGCGGCACCGTAGGCCTCCAGGGCCCAGACTTCCATCTCGCCGAAACGCTGGCCACCGAATTGCGCCTTGCCTCCCAGCGGCTGCTGGGTGATGAGCGAATACGGTCCGATCGAACGGGCGTGGATCTTGTCGTCCACCAGGTGGGAGAGCTTCAGCATGTAGATGTAGCCCACCGTCACCTTCTGCTCGAAGGACTCGCCGGTCATGCCGTCGAAGAGCGGCGTCTTGCCCGACAGCGGCAAGCCGGCCTCCTCCAGCAGGTCCTTGATGTCCTTCTCGCGCGCCCCGTCGAACACCGGCGTGGCGAATTTCAGACCGAGCACCTTGCCGGCCCAGCCGAGATGGGTCTCCAGGATCTGCCCGACGTTCATGCGGCTCGGCACGCCCAGCGGATTGAGCACGATCTCCACCGGTGTGCCGTCGGGCAGGTACGGCATGTCCATTTCGGGCAGGATGCGCGAGATGACACCCTTGTTGCCGTGCCGGCCCGCCATCTTGTCGCCGACCTGAAGCTTGCGCTTCATGGCGACGTAGACCTTGACCAGCTTGATGACTCCGGGCGGCAATTCGTCGCCCTTCTGCAAGAGGCCGATGCGCTCCTCGTTGACGCGGTGCAGGACCTCGATGTGGGAATCGGTCTTCTTGTAGACGATCTCCACCGCGTCGATGAGGCGCCGCTCGTCCACCGGCAGGCGCAGGATCTCCTGCCGGGTGAGACGCTCCAGGGTCGCGCCGCTGATCGGCTCGCCGCCCTTGAGCAGCTCCTGGCCGGTGCGCGACTTGACCGCCGCGTTGACCTTCTTGCCCACCAGCAGGTCGCTGACCTTCTTGTTGCGCTCTTCGGTGAGGATTCGCACCTCGTCCTTGATGTTCTTCTCGAGGCGGCCGATCTCGTACTGCTCGATCTCCTTGGCGCGGACGTCCTTCTCGACGCCCTTGCGGGAGAAGATCTTGACGTCGACGATCGTCCCCTCGATGCCCGGGGGCACCTTGAGGCTCGCGTCGCGGACGTCGCCGGCCTTTTCGCCGAAGATGGCGCGCAGCAGCTTCTCCTCGGGGGTGAGCTGGGTCTCTCCCTTGGGCGTCACCTTGCCGACCAGGATGTCACCCGCCTTGACCGTGGCGCCGATGCGCACGATGCCGCTCTCGTCCAAATCCTTCAGGGCCGATTCGGAGACGTTCGGGATGTCCCGCGTGATCTCTTCCGGACCCAGCTTGGTGTCGCGGGCCTCGATCTCGAACTCCTCGATGTGGATGGAGGTGTAGTAGTCCTCCCGCACCAGCTTCTCGGAGATCAGGATCGCGTCCTCGAAGTTGTAGCCGCGCCAGGGCATGAAGGCCACCAGGACGTTGCGCCCGAGGGCCAGCTCGCCCCTCTCGGTGCACGGCCCGTCGGCCAGCACGTCGCCCTTGCGCACGCGCTGCCCCTCGGCGACCACCGGCTTCTGGGTGATGCAGGTGTTCTGGTTCGAGCGGCGGAACTTGATGAGCTGATAGATGTCGGCGCCGAAATCCTTGGTTTCGCCGGTATCCAGGTCCTCCCCCTCGACGCGCACGATGATCCGCTCGGCGTCGACCGAGTCGACGATGCCGCCCCGCTTGGTGAGCACCACGGCTCCGGAGTCCTGGGCGACGATGCCTTCGAGACCGGTGCCGACGATCGGCGCGTCGCTGCGCAGCAGCGGCACGGCCTGGCGTTGCATGTTGGAGCCCATCAGCGCGCGGTTGGCGTCGTCGTTCTCGAGGAACGGAATGAGCGCCGCCGCCACCGAAACGAGCTGTTTCGGGCTGATGTCGATGTAGTCGATGCGGTCGCGCTCGACGGTGACGAAGTCGCCGCCGGCCCGCGCGCTGATGCGGTCGTTGACGAAGTAGTTCTTCTCGTCCAGCCGTGCGTTGGCCTGGGCGATGATGTACTTCTCCTCTTCCCACGCCGACAGGTAGAAGGCGTGCGGCTCGGCGTCGACCTGCCGCTTGCTCCCCTTCCCGAGGCGCTCGTTCTCCGCCTTGAGCTCGTCGCCGGTCACGATCTGGCCCAGACGGAAGCCGCCGTCACCGACCTTGAGGATGCGGAAGTGGTCGAGGACCCGGCCCTCCTCCGTCTTCTTGTACGGGCTCTCGATGAAGCCGTAGTCGTTGATCCGAGCGTAGGTCGCGAGAGACGAGATCAGGCCGATGTTCGGGCCTTCCGGCGTCTCGATCGGGCAGATGCGGCCGTAGTGCGTGGCGTGCACGTCGCGCACCTCGAAGCCCGCCCGCTCGCGGGACAGACCGCCCGGTCCGAGGGCCGACAAGCGGCGCTTGTGGGTAACCTCCGACAGCGGGTTCGTCTGGTCCATGAACTGCGAGAGCTGCGAGGAGCCGAAGAACTCCTTGATCGCCGCGATCACCGGCTTGGAGTTGATCAGGTCGTGCGGCATCGCGGAGTCGATGTCCTGATGCACCGACATCTTCTCCTTGATCGCCCGCTCCATGCGCACCAGGCCGATGCGGAACTGGTTCTCCAGCAGCTCGCCCACCGCACGCACACGCCGGTTGCCCAGGTTGTCGATGTCGTCCACCCGCCCGACGTCCTTCTGCAAGCGCAGCAGGTATTCGATGACACGGAAGAAGTCGTCGGCCGACAGGGTCTTCTGGTCGACCGGCACCTCGGTGTCCAGCTTGATGTTGAACTTGAAGCGTCCGACCCGCGAGAAGTCGTAGCGCTTGGCGTCGAAGAACATGCCGTAGAAGAGCGAGCGGGCGCTCTCCAGGGTCGGAGGATCGCCCGGCCGCATGCGGCGGTAGATCTCGATCAGCGCTTCCTTCGAGTTCTTGGTGGTGTCCTTGGCCAGCGTGTTCGACAGCGTCGCGCCGGTCAGCTCCCAGTCCGGGAAGAAGACCTCGACCGTCGTCGCGTTGCGGCCGTCCAGGCGCTCTTCGATGTCCTCGGGGACCAGGTCGTTGGCCTCGAAGATCACCTCGCCGGTGTCGAGGTCGACCACGTCGCCGATGAAGTAGGCGCGCTCGAGGTCCTCGGCGCCGACGTCGAAGCCCACCGTCTGGCCGGTGTCAAGCTTGCCGATCAGCTCCTTGGTGAGCACGATCCCGGCGAAGATGGGATAGGCCTCGCGGCGGCCACGGCTCTGCCGGTCCTTGAGCCGCTCGGGATCCAGGACGCGGGGCGGCACGTGCAGGGTGAAGCGTCCGCCGCCGATCGAGGACAAGCCGACCGGCGCGTAGAACTGGCGCAGGATCGATTCATCCGTCTCCAGGCCCAGGGCGCGCAGGAACACCGTGCCGTGGAACTTGCGCTTGCGGTCGATGCGCACCGACAGCACGTCCTTCTGGTCGTACTCGAACTCCACCCACGAGCCGCGGTAGGGGATGATCTTCGACAGGTAGGCGCGGGCGCCCTCCTTGGTGAAGAACACACCCGGGCTGCGGTGGAGCTGGGAGACGATGACCCGCTCGGTGCCGTTGATGATGAACGTGCCGTTGTCGGTCATCAACGGGATGTCGCCGAAGTAGACCTCTTCCTCTTTGGCATCGCGCATCATCCGCGCCCCGGTCTCCGGATCGCGGTCATAGACGAACAGGCGGAAGGTGACCTTCAACGGAACCGCAAAGGTCATCCCTCTCTCCTGGCAGTCGGAGATCGAGTACTTGAGCTGCAAGTCCACCGGATTGCCGCAGATGTCGCACTTCGTGACCCGGTTCTTGTTGACGAAACCGCACTCCGTGCAGGTGACCGTCTCCTCGTGGGGATGATCGGTCATGATCTTCGCACCGCAGTTGGTGCACGTCATACGCAGGTACTCGAGACCCTTCAGCTCACCGCACTTGCACTGCCAGTCGCCGATCGAGTACTTGACGAAGTCGAGCGAGCAGGTCTCCCGGAAGTCGGAAAACGGGAAGATGCTGGTGAAGACCGACTGCAGACCCTGGTTGACCCGCTCCTCGGGGAGCAGGTTCATCTGCAGAAAGCGCTCGTAGGACCGCCGCTGGACGTCGATCAGGTTGGGAATGGGCAGCGAAGTGGTGATCCGGGAGAAGTCTTTCCGATGGCCGTCGCGCGTTATGTTTTGCGGGGTGGAGATTTTATCCATAGATGGTCCTTGCTATCTCCTCGATGCCTTGTAAGTCTGCTGCGTGGCAGTCCGAGGGACTGCCTGGAGGGGTTCCGTGCTCCTGGAGCCAAAGCAGGAGACACCATGCCCGGCCCCCCGCTCATCCCGCGGTGGGTTCCCGGACATGGTGAACAAAACCCAGAACAACCGCGTCGCCCGATTTATGCCCGGCGGACACGGCCCCCCCACCCGGCATAATGGTGGGCAGGGTGTCTGGAATCTCGCGGATCGGGTCGACGTGGTCCGCAGGTCCACGTTTACTTGAGCTCGACCGTAGCCCCAGCCTCTTCGAACTTCTTCTTGATCGACTCGGCCTCGTCCTTGGAGATCCCCTCCTTGACGGTGGCCGGAGCGGACTCGACCAGGTCCTTGGCCTCTTTGAGGCCGAGGCTGGTGACTTCGCGGACCGCCTTGATGACATTGATCTTCTTGTCGCCGGCCGCCTTGAGGATGACATCGAACTCGGTCTTCTCTTCGACCGGCGCAGCCACTGCGCCAGCCCCCGCCGGAGCGGCGGCCACAGCAGCGGCGGCGGAGACCCCGTAGTGCTCCTCCAGCGCCTTGACGAGCTGGTTGAGCTCGAGGACGGTCATGCCGTCAATCTGACTAATGAATTCCTGGGTCGCGATCGCCATGTTCTCTCCTTACGCTACACGGACTGCGGAAGTCCGGAGGTTTCGTCTGTCGTATTGTTCTCTTCCTTCTTGATCCGGACCTGGTCCAGCACCATCACGAACGACTGCGGCACCGCGGCGAGCACCCGCGCGAAACGCGTGATCGGGGACTGCAGCAGGAAGAGGAGCTTCGCGATCAACGCCTCGCGGCTGGGCAGCGCGGCGATGTCCTTGATCTGCTCCGCCGCCACCGCCCGGCCCTCGACCAGGCCCGCCTTGAACTTGATCGCGGGCACGTCCTTGGCGAAGTCGGTCAGGGCCTTGGCCAGCGCCACCGGATCCTTCTCGCTGAACACCACGGCCGTCGGCCCGACGAAGTGCTCCTTCAAAGCCGACAGCGCCGCACCATCGATGGCGCGCAGAGCCAGCGTGTTCTTGACCACCAGATAGTGGCCGCCACTCGCCCGCACCTTCTCGCGCAGGGCGGTGACCTGCGGCACGGTGATCCCCTGGTATCCCAGGAGGAAGGCGTGCGGCGCCTCCTTGATCCCCTGCTCGTATTGAGCGAGGAGCTCTTCCTTATCCGAACGCGTCAACGGCATGATCTCTTCTCCTAGGCCTCGACGGCGACCATTGCCGTCTCGTCGACCTTGATCCCGGGGCCCATCGAGGAGGAGAGGCTCACACCCCGGACGTACTTGCCCTTCGCCGCGCTGGGCTTGGCCTTGATCACGGCACCGATCAGCGCGTCGGCGTTCTCCTTGAGCTTGTCGGTCCCGAAGGACAGCTTGCCCACCGGCGCATGGATGATGCCGGTCTTGTCGACGCGGAACTCCACCTTGCCGGCCTTGATGTCCTGCACCGCCTTGGCGACGTCGAGCGCCACCGTGCCGGCCTTCGGGTTGGGCATCAGACCGCGCGGTCCGAGGACTTTGCCGAGGCGACCCACGACACGCATCATGTCCGGCGTCGCGACCACGGCGTCGAAGTCGAGCCAGCCGCCCTCGATCTTCTTGGCCAGCTCCTCGCCGCCCACGGTGTCCGCGCCGGCCTCCTCGGCCTCCCGCAGCTTCTCGCCGGTGGCGAACACCAGGACGCGCACCGTCGTGCCGAGACCGTGCGGCAGCACCACCGTGCCGCGCACCATCTGGTCCGCGTGCTTGGGGTCGACGCCGAGCCGCATGGCGACCTCGACGGTCTCGTCGAACTTCACGTAGGAAGCGTCCTTCGCGAGCTGCAACGCGTCACGCAGGGCGTAGGGCCGGGTCTCGACCTTCTGCACCGCCTGCCGATATTTCTTTCCGTGCTTCGCCACGACTCGATTCCTCCTTAAAGCGCTCCGCGGGCCTTAGCCCACGACCTCAAGACCCATGGAGCGGGCCGTGCCCTCGATGGTGCGGATCGCCGTCTCCAGGCTGGCCGCGTTCAAGTCGGGGAGCTTGGTCTTGGCGATCTCCTCGACCTGTGCGCGCGTCACCTTCCCGACTTTCTTCTTGTTCGGCTCGCCCGAGCCCTTCTCCACTCCAGCCGCACGCCGCAGCAGGATCGCCGCCGGCGGGGTCTTGGTGATGAAGGTGTAGCTGCGGTCGGCATACACGGTGACCACCACCGGGATGATCAGACCCTGCTGCCCCGCCGTCCGGGCGTTGAAATTCTTCACGAAATCCATGATGTTGACGCCCGCCTGGCCCAGCGCCGGTCCAACCGGAGGGGCCGGCGTCGCCGCGCCGGCAGGGATCTGCAACTTCACCATTCCAATGACTTTCTTCGCCATAAGTTTCCCTTAGGGGCCCCCAGATCAGACCTTCTGCACCTGCGAGAAGTCCAACTCGACCGGCGTCTGCCGGCCAAAGATCGTAACCATGACTTTCAGGGTGTTGCGGTCGAGGTTGATCTCGTCCACCGTGCCCGTGAAGTTGTTGAACGGACCGTCGGTGATCCGCACCTGCTCCGCCTTCTCGAAAACGTACTTGGGCTTCGGCTTCTCCTTGGCGGTGACCACCTGCTCCAGGATCTGGTCGACCTCCAACTGGGAGAGCGGCGTCGGCTTCTTGCCGGTCCCGACGAAGCCGGTGACCTTGGGTGTGTTCTTCACCACGTGCCAGGCCGCGTCGGACATCTCCATCTCGACCAGGATGTAGCCGGGGAAGAACTTGCGCTGCTGCTCTTTCCTCTTCCCGCCCTTGTACTCCACCACCGTCTCCGTCGGAATGCGGATCTCGCCGAAGGCATCCCCCATGGCGAGCGCGTCCGCGCGCTGCCGCAGGGTCTCCTTCACCCTCTCCTCGAAACCGGAGTAGGTGTGGACGATGTACCACTTCTTGGCGGAGCCGGGTGTCTCGGTCATCTCGGTCACCTCGGTCAGCCCGACACTTTCATCAAGTTGACCAGGCCCTGATAGCCCAGAACGATCAGCTGATCCGACAGAAAGAGGAAGACGGCGAAGATCGCGCTCGTGATGACGACGACGATGGTCGTCCCGACCACCTCGTCGCGGGTCGGGAACGACACCTTTCGCATCTCAGAGCGCGTTTCCGTGAGGAAATCCTTCGCCTTGGTGAACCAGTCTTTCATCTCTGCGCCCCGATCTCGATGTCTCGACTCAATCCGAAAAATTGGCAGGCCAGGAGGGATTCGAACCCCCAACCCTCGGTTTTGGAGACCGATGCTCTACCAGTTCGAGCTACTGGCCTGTGCTGCCTACGACTCCCTACTTGCCCTACTCCAAGATCTACTTGACGATGTCGGTGACGGTGCCGGCGCCGACGGTGCGGCCACCCTCACGGATGGCGAAGCGCACGCCCTTTTCCATCGCGATCGGCGCGATCAGCTCCACTTCCAGGTTCACGTTGTCCCCGGGCATCACCATCTCC